>Ga0080003_1000550_pt1 | contig 24562 bp, 26 predicted proteins | sample JossMetagenome_FD_69206 | JGI IMG/M metagenome (GOLD analysis project Ga0080003, IMG submission 69206) | Hot spring microbial communities from Joseph's Coat, Yellowstone National Park, USA - JC2_E (SPADES assembly) (version 2) | ecosystem: Environmental > Aquatic > Thermal springs > Hot (42-90C)...
TCGATTTGTTGGGGTAAGCCCGAGTTCGCATTCAGCCTGAACAATGTTGCCGCCAACCACCTGCTTAAGACCGTGCCTCTCCTGGAGTTCATTGGTGAGGGTGGGTATGATGGCGTTTTCATTGGTATTAGGTGGGATGAGAACCCGGCTAGGGCTGGTGAGGTCTTCTTCAGTAGGCGTGAGAGACCACTGCACATTAGGGTTCACCCGATACTGCAATTCACCGAGAGGGATGTTTGGGATTATACGCTGGGCAGTAAGCTGCCTATTAACCCACTGTACTATAGGGGCTATAGGAGCATTGATGATAAGTTTGAGACTAGGCCAACTGGTGATAAGCCTGCCTGGGAGCAGGACCTTGAGAATACGCCTGAGCGTGTGGGTAGGGCTCAGGATAAGGAGGGTATAATGGAGTTGCTCAGGAGGTACGGCTACATGTGAAACAGCTATGAGGAAGCCGAACGTAGTAATACTAGTCATTGACACGCTGAGGGAGGACTACTCAAGCGGGTTAGAGGCGCTTAGGGAGCTTGGCTTCGTCAAGTATGAGAACGCCATAGCGCCAGCACCATGGACACTACCAAGCCACGTAAGCCTAATCACTGGTCTGTACCCAAGCCAACATGGAATACATGAGGCATACGGAGTATACGCCGATAGGGAGTTAATGGAATTATCAACACTAAGATTAAGCACATTGAACCACGGCATAATAGGTGAACTAATGGACAATGGGTACAGCGTCTACGTAACATCGGCGAATCCATTTATATCACCACTTTATGGATTTACGAAGTTCACGGAAAACCTAATAACAGGATATACGTACATCTTATGTGGAAGTTACGAAGAGTGCAGGGAATATGACAGATTATCATCAATGGTTAAGGATGATGGGTATGTAAGCACCACTTTAAAACTTATTAGGGAAAAGAATCTTAACTTACTTAGTAAGGCATTTAAATTCTACGTAAAGGCTAGGTTCATTAAGCTCGCAGCTGGGTTAGGTATCTATGGAACCATGGAGAAGGGTTCGCGCATAATAATGGACTTCTTAAGTAAGAAGAAACTGAGTGAACCATTCTTCCTGTTCATAAACATTATGGAGGCTCATGGGCCATATGTGCCTAAGGACTTAGATGGGCAGGTATCATTTAATGCCTTCTTTAATGCTGTGTTTATGGGGAAGCTTGATAATAGGGTTGTTAGGATTTGGCAGGGTAATTACCCAAGGCACGCTACCTATGCCACTAAGAGGGCTGTGGAGATGGTTAAGGCACTTAGGAGTTATTTAGATGATTCATTAATTATCGTTACTTCAGATCATGGCGAATTGCTTGGTGATGGTGGAATATACCATGGCTACTTCTTAAAGGATGGCCTACTAAAGGTTCCACTGTGGGTTAAGTGGCCCAGTTGGGTTAAGCCACCAAGACAAGTGGGGTCTTTCATAAGTCTAGTGCAGGTTCCATCGATAATTAGGGCTATTGCAAACAATGAAGAGCCTAAAGTGGGCGTAAATGTAGCCATTGCTGAGAGCTTTGGATCAACACTACCAAGTACACTTAGTAGGTGGTACAGTGAATTGCCTAGTGAAACATTAATCAGGGTGTTCGCGCATAGGGTGAGGGTTTACACGAGGCATGGTGTAGCTACGTATAATGTTAACCTGGGGGAGTTTGAGGAGGTTAGTGGTGATGAGGATGAGTTAATGAAGATGACCAGGAGTTTAATCAATTACCTTGATTCGTCTGGGGTTGTTCCGACTGAGGATTGATGTACTAAGTAATCTTTACTCTGCCTTCCATGTAGTTCGCAACGACTTTGGTTCACTTATTATAGGTTTGCGGGGATATGACTTACCTTGGGGTTAAAGGTGCTTAGACTGGTGGGTGAAATATTCTATTGCCTAGTGTTTCTGAGGCTCATTGGTGTTGGATTTGCATTGTTTTAAACTTCACCCTGCGCTATGAGAAATTGCAGTTTCTCATTCAATTACTTCTCACAATTCCCATGCTCTTGAATGCATATCGAACCTGCTATGCAAAACTGTTATACAAAAACGTTAATCAAGGCTGTAATAAGCTGCTTAAGATAATTATTATACTTCTGCTAGTATATCCTTGTTTTCAGTGAAGGGTATTTATACCCCATAGCTAGAATTCACATGTGCAGAGACAGGGTGCATTTCCTACCCAAACCTCAAACGGGAATGGGAAGTATAGGTTCAAGTTCCCAGTGTACGGTAGGGCTGTGGTGAGAGGGGGGAGGCGTTATGTGGTTTGTTTGCCTGCATCGTTTGATGTACTTTGGTTTGAGCTGTTGGTTAACAGGGTTGGGATTGGCATGATGGTCCCTGTGGGTGATGCTAATGGTTGATGAAGAGGAGACGGGGGCTAAGCCCCCATGGGGGTTTTTCGGGCATCCGCTGGGCGGGCTCTTGGGCTGGAAAGTACACCAGCGGACAGGTGACCCACTATGAGAAGTGTTGATGGTTGGCTTTTAAATTTGACGGCTGGGTTTAAACTTTTAGGTGGGTTATGTAGGTATGATTTGGGCCGCTTCGTGGCCTCCGTAACTAGGCATGGGTCTCGAAGCCTCTGTATCTTGGGTTTGGGTGTAGATTGTGGGGGTGGTGTTTCATGAGTGATGCTGATCCTAGCATTAACACTGGTGGTAAACCTGGGGAACAGGTTAAGGGTACTGGTGAGGTGAAGGTTGAGGGCTCTAGTGCTAGGTTGGGTAAGGGTGGGTGGCGCTGCAGGGCAGGCATGACAGTCAGCGTTTGTGGCCCTGTTGAACGGGTAAGGGTCAGGGGGGTTGGTGGCACCCTTACTGCACCTAAGGTAAGGTTCAAGATTAGTGACCCCGTCTCTAAGAGGGAAGTTGATGTTAGAATTGCACTGCATAAGAAGAGTAATAGGGTTATTGTAACCGCATCGTGGATTGAGGATGGTGTCGTGAAGGCCATTAAGGCAAAGCCGGCTAACGTTAAGGAGCTTAACGAGTTTTTACATAAGTACGTCTTCAAGAGGCTGGTTAATGACCAAAAGAGGGTTAGAGATTTCAACCGGGACATGGCGCCTGTTAGAAGGGCCTTTGCTAGGATTGCGCAGGTCGGCTTTAGTAGAAGATTGCTCAATTCTAGACGCAGGGTGGCTTCACCCGTGGAATTGGGAAGTTTTAACGATCTTTATGAACGTGCGCTTATAAGTAAACCTGTTAGAATATGCCTTAGCGGCTTCAGGTATGCGAATGGGGGCAAGGAGTGCGATGAGAACGTGCTCATTATTCCCAATGGTGACACGGTCATCATCCATTATGTTAAGGGTGATTTGGATAAGGCCTACAAGGCGCCTGTGCTTGACGTTGAGGTTGGTGAACTGCCGAGTAGGATTGCCATCATCTACGACCCATATCAGGACAATACGTACCTAGTCACGTTCCTTAATAGGAGGCTGGTTTCAGTGACATCCCTCAAGGATGCTGCTGGGGGTGAATTGCTTAAACCCGTGTTGAGGGAGCCTGCGGCATATATTGTAACGAGCATTAAGGGTGAGTTGATTGTAAGCAAGTTGAGGGCTTACCTTGCACATACACGATACTTCAAGGTGCCGATTACAGTTGGGATTTGGCCCAATTATGGCTTCATAGACCCGTATGGGGTTATAGACGGGGTGAACCACGGCCTAAGGTCCATTGTTGATGCTGTTAAGTGGATTGATAAGTACTACCCTGAGAATCACAGTGTTGCAAAGGCCAACCTGGTGTACTTCCTTGTGAAGTTCCTTACCCCAGCTGTTAAGGCTGTGAAGACTCAATTCGTGGACAAGGTCATTATCAATATTAGCCTTGGTGGTGTTGGAGTCTCAACATTGTTCAGGGAGATTTTCGTGAAGGGGCTTATTGGGATTAACCCAGGTGATGAACAGTATATTACAGTAATCACGGGGTCTGTTAAAACTGAACCTCAATACAGGAACCTGATTGCGAGGAATGCCTTCCCACTAATCCTCGATGAACAGAAGTTGAGGGATATTGAAAACAATAAGCATATTATCCACTCATCCGCAGTTGGGTTAAACATTGTCAGCGTCCATGCGGCACAGTATGGTGAAGGATTTGGTGCAATATTTAAGAGCCTTAGGGGTGTATTCATCAACACTAATGCAAGGCGTGATGAGATAATAAGGGCCCTTGGCACTGAAGAGTCCCCATTCGCCTACCTAAGGAGGCTCAGGTTTTTAGAGTGGAAAGGCGGTAAGACAGCGCAACTAGAGGGTAAGCTTGCTTATGCGGACTTACCGAAGCTGCAGCCCATTATTGGCTTCCTGGCTTACCTAATGGTGAATCACTGGGATGATTTATCAAAGGCTGGGACATTTGATGAACTGGCGCACATTGTGTTGAGCCTAATACGTAAGGAGGCTAATGGAGACCAGGAGGTCATTAACGCCGTTAATGAGCTTGAGGAGGCCATTAGGGAAGTTGAGGCTGAGGAGGAGGCCGCATTCGAGAGGTACTTCAGTAATGAAACAGATGTAACAGTGCTCATGAGTATGCTTAGGGGTATTGCGATAGCGCTGAAGAGGCCCACTGATACACCAAATCTAATCCTCACCCTACTTGAATTGGATGCACAATATGGTGTAGTTTACTCTAAGGACACGAGGGTTGATATGGAGGATGTGAAGAGTAATATTGAAGATTTATTCAACAAATTCGGCATTGATGGTAGCCTTAGTGATATTGCAAGGGCCAATAGTGGGCCATGGGGTGAGGTAGCCAGAAGGCTATTAAGCCTACTTGATGATGGTAAGGTTAGGGTTGCCATTGCAAATGGGTCAAGTTTGATTGGTGGCAGGAGGGATATATTCCTAGGGAAGACTCCATCTAAGCTTAGGTCACTTGGCGGGAAGGAGGGCTTCAGCTTCACCCTTGACGAGATCATTGACATTATCGTGAAGGCTAATACGACTGACATTGATGAGGGGGAGGGTCAGCCAGGTGAGGGTGGCAATGAGTAAAATAATTGGTAGTACTTTATATTATGATTTTTGGACAAAGAGTGCACCCATGAGGAGTGGGAGTACCCTAGGCGCTACTGGACGCACCCGCCACATCACTGCCACGTCAGGTGTGATGAAGCTGGAATGGGGGGTGGGGGTGCAACCCATCAGTTGCACCGAGATGCACCCAGTTGCACAGTTGCACTTATGGTTCTTTTACAAAGGTGAGGCACCGTGAATCCTGTTGAAATAGCCAAGGCTCTAATCCTTGGGAAGTTTGCTGGTAAACTAACTGAGAAGCTTTACGGAGGCAGGAGCCTTGATGACATACCAAGGTACCTAGCCCGTGACATTAGGATTGTAAGTAGGGATAATCAACAACGCCTCGTGAGTGTCATTAGGCCTGGCATGTTCATTGATACCACGGCCAATAATGTCTTTGGGAGCCTCACCCCCACTATTGATGACATGCTCGAGTACACCTTAAAGTCAAGCTACGCTTTGCAAGTTGGGTTCAACTACGGGGTTGTTGGTAGGGATTGGAAGATTGTTAAGCACCTGTACTCAAGCCGTCTCTATGCCTTGGAGAGGGTTATTGTTGAGGTTGAGGGGAGGGATATTACGGAGCTTGATAAGGCTAAGGCAGCTGCAAAGAGACTTGTTGATGCTTTACTCACATATGTCGATGATGTCTTCGTGGAGTACAGTGGGAACCGCTCGTATTACATTGGGGCATGGCTCCCTGAGCCGTTAAGGCGGGTTAAGGTTAATGGAATGAGCATCGGGCTTGAGGAATTATACAAGAGGATGGGGATTGGGCTCACAAGGGGGCTTGGTGGGGAGGCCAGGAGGCTTGTTGACACGCAATTCCTCAATGCCGCAAAGCTCTTGAGGGTTCCTGGCTTCAGGCATGAGGAGACAGGTAGGTCAGCTGAGTTCCTTGATGCGGACCTTAAACCGGCTGAATTCGACCCAGGCATCATGGACAGAGCAGTCCTTAGTCCAAGCTTTGTCACTAGTATTGTGAATAGTATTATACTGGGGAGTGAGGGTAGGAGGCCTAGGCGTAGGCAAAAGGGCAGGCCTGGTAAGGTCAGTGAGTGGGGCCTTGTAATCAACGTGATGCTTAAGGAGGGTGTTAAGGTTACTGATGGGCGGCGTAGGTTCAGCTACGTCCTTGGTAATTGGTGTGGTGCAAGGGGTATTAGCCTTGATGAGTGTCGTGAAATACACACTGCACTAGTTGAGAATGCCAATATGAGGGAGTACCAATATTACCTTGAACTTGGCTATAAGCACCCGAAGTACTTACCTTGGCCATACACGTTCTTCAGGGGTAATCAATGGTACTCGGTTCCTGATGTTAAATTATTCCAGGAGGTTTGCGAACAATTGAGCGATAGGGTTAGCCACATTCATGACGCTAAGCCTGCGCCGAAGCCAGTTGAGGTAAGCGAGTTTAAGCCTGAGTCTAAGCCCGTTGAGGCTGATAATGAGGCGAACCAGGGCAGCGCAATTAAGGTTAAGGCAGGCCTAGAAACAAAGCCAGCGGTTGAGACGCAGGAATCCAGGGCTTCGGCATCTAGCGAAGGCAGAATGGTACTCCACTCCAGTGGAGAGGGGCCTAAAACCACTGTTGAATCACCTCAATCCAAGGGTAAACGCACTAACGCTGAGGCGTTAAGTGAAGCGCAGGCAGTAGCCAAACCCAATGAACCTAAACCAAAAATTGGGATTGAGGCCAAGGTAAGCCGAGAGGCACAGGTTGAGACTGAGGAAGACACTGAAGGTGAGGTAAAGGCAGGGCATGAGGTAAACCCACTCATCATTGAGGCTAGGTTTAAAACGACTCAATCTGAAGGTACTGCAACCGCCGAACCCAGTGATGGTGGATGCTGGGGTTGTTTACAACCTGTTGCCGAAATGGCCAAGGCTCTTGAAGCCATGGGTAATGGTAACAGGCTAACCATCAATATCAGTGACTTTATTAAACATCAGGATGCCCCGGTGGTTCCAATTATCATGCATCGGTCAATAATACACCATGAGGCGATTAAGGTACCGGTAAACCTAGCCACGGTTAATGCCATTGCAAGACGATTGTGCAGAGGAAGTGAGGAGTGCCTAGTGTCCGCCAGGTTGGTTATAATCTTCATATTAAATACTGTTAGTAACGGCCCAGTGAGGCTTAGCTGGCTTGAAAGGGCGCTACGTAGCGAGTCCAGGTACATGCTGCACTACGAGGTGCTCAGGGGGAGTGGGGTGCAGCTGAGTGGGGTCTTAACGCAGTTAAGGGGGCTTGGCATTAATATAATTGGCGATATTGCCACCCCTGATGGCTGGCACCCACGCTGGTTAATGAACCTAATACCAAGGCTACTGAAGGGGAGGGGCTCACTAACCATTAGTGATATAGTGAAGCTGCTCAGGGAGAGTGAGGGTGGCTTGCCAGGCACCTTTGTCGGTGATGTTACCCTCAATGACCTGGTTACCCTTACCGTGAGGCATGCAGCGTGGAGGGGTTTGGTTAGGATTGAGGGTGAGGAGATTATTTTAAAATAAATATATAGTATTATCCAGGGCAACCATCCCTGTTTATTCTACAATTTTATTCAATTATTTTACATTTGTAAGAAAAGAGGGGGTGCACTGGTGCAACTGGGTGCAACCGCTGGGTTGCACCCCTCACCCTTATTCCTGCTTCATAAGCCCCTACATTCCCCAATGTGGTGTAGCACCCCCAGGCGCACCCTACCCCCTAGTGGTGCACCTAGTGCACAGTTTTGTAAAAGAATCATTAGATAAAGATGCGTTGAAAAGTCTCATTGTGGTTCACATGCTGATTATGTTATAATCCACAGGGAAAATTTTATAAGTTACCAGTGGATTTTTAATAGGTGTGAAGCTTGAGGGGGCCCTAAACCTAGTCAGGGAGAGGATTCATGATGGGTACCTGGCGCTTCTTAGTGAGGATGTCCCGTGCTTTAGGCGTGTTCAACAGGTAACCCCAATTGACTTAATTGCCGTGGATAGTCCGATTGCGTTAATTGGCCTTGTTGATAAGGGGAGTCTTAATAACTCATTGTTAGAATTACTCGGCTCACCTAGTGTTGCCTTTGAGAGGAGTATTGCCGCAATTCTGAGGGATAATGGTGAAAGTTGTAGTGTACTGGGTCTCGGCCACCTCGACCTAAATACTGGTATTGCACTAACCGAGGCAATTATTGACCTCATTAAGAGTGAGTTGGGTGGCTTCAAGGCTCAGGGTGGGGTAACGCGCATCCTAAAACTTGATGATGCAATTGGTTTAATTAGTGAGAGGCTTAGGAGCGGGGGTTATGTCCTATTCGCCTCAGAGGACGTTGGATGCCTGAGGGCTATTCAAGCTATCGTGCCAATGGAGTTCATTATTGTTGAAAAACCCATCTTCCTGACTGGACTTGTTAAGAGGGGTGATGCACCTGGGAGGCTTAGGCGAATGCTTAAGGCTAGTAGGGAGGATTGGAATGGCGCAGTTCTCATAGCCGTGAGGGGGTTGGGGAAGTATGGCTGCGGTGCCGAGGGTATCACAACACGTAGCCCTGGTGAATTCAAGGACGCCGTTGATGATACCATTGAGTCACTAAGGTACTTCCTTACATACGATTTAATGCATTAAATACCTGTGGAATTTTCATTAAACCCTCAGTGAATTTAAACAGGCGTGAAGTTGCGTGAGGTGTTAAGGCGCATTAGGTTACTTCAAGTATTTCCCCACTTCGCATGGGGTGATGAGCTCGAAGTGTGGAGGTGTGAGGTCACTGATGGGTTCATTAATGGTATAATTACTGGTGGGGTGATGCTGCCGTAGTTTAACCCATAGGTAATCCACAAAAGCACCACTGAGGTGGTTACCCCATGCCCCAGCCCCCGGCTAAACCCCATGGTAAGCCGCAGGAGAAGCCAGGGCAAAAACCACAAGGGATTGCTAGGCATAATGATTTTAATGAGGAGTATGTGAATAGGCTAGTGGACGTAACCCTAGCCAATGGAACAGTGCTAAGGGGTACTATCCTTGAGGTGAGGAAGTACTGGCTCAAGGTGCTTGTAGACGGCAAGCCCCACTACGTAAACAAGGCCTACATAGTCGAGGTGGTGCCAGCCTAGTCCCCTGGCCCTGGGCATGTGCTGCATAATCCATGTGGAAATTTTTATAAAACCCCGTGGATTACATGTGGCATGTCAAATGGACCAATTATGGTCAGGGGTAGGGTCATTGTAAACGCTAAGGGGGATGTGTATATTTACGTTAGGAAGCGTAGCTACGGTGGAAGGGAATTGGTAAGGCACAAGGGGGCTATCGTGGAGGGTATATTATTCATTAAGAGTGAGGGGGAGGGTGGAGAAGGTTAAGGCGCATTTTCACTAGGCTGGCACTACCATTAATGCCGGTTGCATTGCCTTAATAGTCTTCATAAGGGGCATGCATGCCTCATACCTAAGAGGCACTACCCTACTCTACACCTCCTAATTAGCCCGTACTCATGCTAGCTACGCCGCCTAATTATGTCTAGCCATGGGTTATTTACTAGGAAGCTTGGGGCATTAGCCTCAACCTGAGGTGGTGCAGTCTCACTAACCTGCTTAGCCTCACCCTGCGTCCGAGTAGTTTCACGGTTACCCTCAGGCTTAGCTATGATGGTCTCGGGGTTTAGGGTTGTTAAGCTAAGCCTAACACCAGGCTTTAGAATTAACTTCACATCACCATGCCTAAGAGCCATGTATACCACAACGGCATCATTAACCATGGCGTAGATTGGCGTACCACTGCTAAGCGACTCAATGTGAAGAGCCCTCCAAAGCTCCTCCCCAACCCTAACCTTCAACACCCTCCTACCCACAAATTGAAAAATAGCCAGAGGCTAATTAGGGTTACCTGGTTCACCGGTTAACCAAGCACCCCGGGTCTCAGTGCATCTTGGAACCTGGGCCTCGGGGAACCAGGGACACTGGGTGCGAGAGTACCCAGTATCCTTGGGGCTTAACTAGGAATTGTCCATAACTTAACACCTTAACCTTTCCGATATTGTCTAAGTTCCTCGTGCTTAAGTGGACCTAATTGCTAAGTCTCCTTCTCGTAGTATTGAATATTTATAAAGTTTCGTGTTTTGCTGGGCTAGTGAATAAGCGATGGTTGTTCATTACTACGTTGTTGAGGGTGGAATAAGGGTTTACTATGAGCCGGAGCTTGATGGTGGCGGTACTAGTTTTGGGCAAATGTTTGTTCCGATTCTAAGGAGACTGGGGTTAGGTGGTTCTTGTTATGAACAATTCTCCGGGCCGGCCTTCATAGGCTTTTCGCTGCTGGTATTTGTAACGAATTAGTAGCTAACAATGTTAATTCTAAGGCAGTAGCTTATGTCAAGTTTACTATTAAATTCAATGGACTAAGTAATAGGGTTAGGTGCTACGTATCAGACCTACTGAAGAGTATATCGAGAGAACCGAAGTTGACATAGCCATGGCAAATTTTCATTAAGGCCTAATGCAGTGTCTAATAACACGAAGGATCTCATTGCTATCTATTCCTTACACACCTCATCAAGCCTAATTGATCTTTTGTATAATTATTGAAGTATTTTTTATAGAATTCCTCATTCATCAATTGACAACTGAAGTCCTTATTCATAGCGCTTATGAGCTCGGTGACGGATCTATTGGTTACGTATGCATGGTACTCAAAAATAACCTCTTTGAATAACTTAACATGCTCATAATCATTGAGTATTATGTCATACTCGCAACCTTCACAATCTAACTTAAGTACAGCATTAGCAGGATTAACCTTAAATTTATTAATTACATCGCTGAGGGTTATTGACTCAATATTTACATAATCACCTGCGCCATGTCTCTTAAACTCATTTATTGAACCGCCTCTTATATTTATGGGCACATTTGTTGGAATCTCCACAATCATGTGCCTATTACTTACCATCGCATTTATCGGAATAATTCTTCCCTCCATGTTATTGAGATATATGTTATCGAGCAATTCCTCGTAATTAGCAGGTAAAGGCTCGATAGCTATGACCTTCTTCGCACCCTTAAGGATAAAGTATATTGCTGTGTCCCCAACAAAGGCTCCGACATCAATAACTACCTTTCCATTGACATCAATTCCCTCATAATTGCCAAAATCAAAAACCTCAAGAATAGGCCAATGCATATGCCTAAATCTAACATTGCCCTTGAGCCAAAAGCCGTTAGTTAAATCATATATCCAGCCGTTCTTAATGGCAAGATCTATATTACATGCACCACCTTTTTCGAAATATCTAATAGGCACTTGAATTCCACTTGCATAAATCACAACCGCTTTATGGCCATTACACTCAATTAGTCTAATAAGTCCACGTGAAGCATTACCTACAAGACACCCAAAGGTCTCAGGACTTAACTCAAAGGTGCAGTCATCAACTTTAGCCGTAAGCCTAACATTGAAACCAAGCCTAATTAAGGCATACTTAATCAACAGCGAGAACCAATTATCGAATAGGTAACGACTAGCCAAAGCCCTCCTAACCTTCGCTAACACCTCAGTAATATGTAATGTCACCTTAATCATGCAGTGAATAATTACTCTGTTTTTAAATATTACACGTAATTATGCATCTAAAGCCTTACTAAATGCGACATGCTAAATACTATTTATTTTAAAATATATTTAATATACTTCTAGCATACATTCTTAAGTCTTAAGTACTAATATAAATCTTTAAATCCTTAGAATAGCGCAGAGTAGCCTTTGCTGATGCTATAAGTGAGACTGCGCTTGGCTAAGTAGTGTCTGATACCGGCTAAAGATCAATCGTAAGACATAGGCTTTTTATATTAGTCATCTTTTTAGATCTATTGTTTTGATGTCCTCTTTATTATTTCACCTAATGTGTAATACCTTTAAATGTCTTTTCTTACCTTGTTGGTGTTATCCTTCCATGTGGTTTACAAGCTTTACTGAACTACAGGTGAAGCCTGCTAGTGAGCCCAGCGTATTAAGGTTAGTGAGCATGCCTACAATTAGCTTGAGGGCTTCAGGAGAGGGGTGTCTAAGACATTGGGCATGGATGCGGCTACTGAGGAAGCCATAGACATGCTAGTCTACATCCTAACCATTACAAATAGGCAAAGCCAGGTTAAGGCATTCAAAGAGGAGTTAACCCAAATGATGCTATAACCCATAAGAAACCTAATGAAAGCCAAGGTAACACACAACCCTCCCTCGGAAGTGTATCATCACTCTGCGTCACGTAGGGTAACGGTAACCTATACATAGCTTAAGCATTAGGCTAAGCCACACAATTCACCGCACCCAAGGCATGCCAAGGCACTTGTTCAGTAACCTTAAGACCAACTCCTAATCCTCCTTTGAGATCCTCTTTAGTAAGATAATGCATTTAATAGGTTTTTTGTTCCTTCTCATACCATTTCCTTGCAACATATAAACGAACCGGCTTAGGCATGAAAATTAATGATGCCAACAAGATCCCCTTAATGTTCTTATAATTTAAGCTAACGTACTTTAAGTAATCACCAAAACTAGCCTTATACTTTTTATCTACATCAACTGCCAGTCTACTTACTGTTATCTTATCATCTAACGCTTGTAACAATAATATCTTGATTACATCACTTTTAACTTCCTCTGATTTGCAAGTGCTTATAAGTTCCAGTATTAACTCGTAACGGTTAGCGTAAAAGCTAATTTTCTTCTCTAGCCATTTCTGAAAACTTTCTTCCTTTAAAGCAGTAGAATTATTATGGTGCCATCTGTATAGAGTTAATATAACAGGATCAAATTTTATTTTGCAGTTCTTAAGCAATGCAAAATAATAATAAAAAATATCAATAAAATATCTTACTTTTTTCAACTGTGAAATGCAATTCATAAGCATGTCTTTCTTAATGTAAGTTGAACTTGAATTAACGGCAGACAAATCAACGAACCTATTTCTTATAAACTCATTATCATTCGCTTTCAGCTTTTCTATAAGGTCATTTATGTCTTCACCATGTCTAAAAACTAAATGAGCATGATGATAGTAACCTAGTTCCTCTTCCTTAAACGCCTCCTTAACCCTCTCTAATTTCCATGGAACCCATACATCATCGTCGTCAAGAAAACAGATAATATCACCCTTCGTATAAGGTAAGGTATTCACAATATCAGCACCCTGATTCTCCTCATTAGAAAATACGATTTTTAAGCCTAGATTCTTTAAAATGTCATCATAATCTGAAAAATTCTTTACAACAATTATTTCATACTCATCTTTCGGCAGAGTCTGGTTTAAAGCTGAGTTAATGGCATCTAATAAAAACTCCCTCCTATTATGGGCGGTAACAATAACTGATATAAATGACACAAAAAGAACAGAAGAAAAGGAAATAAAAACGTTACTAAATGATTTTTAACCTTCTTCTCTCATTGCAGTATATGACTAATAAAATTTTTGTAATATTTCTAAATTCTTTTTGAAATTTGTTTTCTTAAGTTATTTTTAAGTTTTGCTATTTATTTAGATAGTAATCGTTGAAACAAGTCTCTGAGTTTCATTAGATGGTTCGTTTCTATTCCAATTGCTCTTAGGCTAAGGCAAAATGGAGGTGATGCATGATATCATGTAATTGCGCTATTCAACTCTCCAGCGTACTTATTTAACTTTTTCTACACTTATTACTGTATATAGGATAGCGACAATCAGTTAATAACATAGGCACTGGGTTGTGTTGTATAGTTCATCGCTCTAAGGATGCACATAAGGTGATTGTTAATTAATATTAACGACCTTCTTGGTTTAATCAGATACTCAAGCTTAAGGCGACAAATCTTAAAAACATATAAGGTATCATTATCTGGGCTCCTCACGTCTTAGCAGCATTTCTAATAATCATGTTGATTTACATACATGATCGAGACTTAACCGCTTAACTAGGTGATATTTATGTAGAGAATTATTTTTGTATTAGCCATCCTTGTAGGTATATTGCTTTGAATCCCCCTAGTGCGAAGCTTTTTATTGCATCTACTGGTGTTTCTACTAGGGGTTCTCCTGCCAAGTTAAAGCTCGTGTTTAGGATTGTGCCCTCTCCTGTTTCGTCCTTGAAGGCTTTGATTAACTCATACCATGTCATATTCTCATCCTTACTAACAGTTTACTTTAAAAAGCCATATACCTGTGAAAATCCTGTGAAAATTGCCTTTGCAATGTACGAAACAGTTTTAGCTGGTGGTGTTAGGGCGATTTTTGAAGTTGCCAATAGACTCCATGAGAGGGGTTACAACACTAGAATAATTGCACTCGGTGGTTATCACTCATGGTTTAAGGTTAAGGTCCCCATACACTATGTGGATCCGCCAAGAATATTCAGCTTAGGCATTAAAACATACAAACTACTTAGATACGCCAAGATTAGGAACATAAATGCTGACTACTTCGGCGTTGCAACCTTAATGAGGAAACTAGGGCTTCATGTTGATCTTATTAAAGTATTGGCTGAGGCGATAATTGAACCTGGAGTTGACGTAGCCATAGCCACCTGGTACCTAACAGCCCTCTCAGTATGGCTAAGCAATGTAAGTAAACCCCTCTACTTCATGCAGGACTTCCACGAACTCGTTCAGGAAGCCGATGGTGTCTATGGGCTAAGGCTCTTTGAAACCACCCTACGCTTACCATTCCACTTCCTTGCGAACTCGACATACACGAGAAACGTAATCCTCAGCTATAACAAGGAAGCTAAGGTAACAGTCACTGGTGTTGGCGTTGACCTAAACACCTTCTACCCAAGGAGAACAAGAATTATTGATTCTAACGGCAAGCCCATTGTTATGGCAATAATCAGAGATCAGAGATTTAAGGGTGGTGATGTAGCTATAAGGGCTCTAAACCTAGTCAATAAGAAGCAACCAATACATGCAATCCTAGTTAGTAGTAGGAGAACCATTGATAAACTATTTAAGGAGATAAAGCCCGAGTTCAGATACACGATATTTAGTAACGTTGATGATGAGGCACTGGCTAAGCTATACTCAAGCTCCGATGTCTTCATATTCACATCATACAAGGAAAGCTTTGGATTACCTCCCCTTGAGGCTATGGCCAGTGGTACTGCGGTTGTGACTACTGACTGTGGTGGCATTAGGGATTACGCAGTTGATAGCTACAACTCACTAATTACACCGCCAGGAGACCCGATGGCAATTGCCGAGGCAGTAATAAAGATCTTAAATGATCAAAGGCTCAGAGATAAATTATCTCAGAATGGTCTGGAGACTGCAAAGCAATGGACATGGGACAAGGTTACAGACAAATTCGAGAAAGCAATTAAAGAGGATATTACAAAGTGAATGATGATGAAACCATTAATCTCCGTTGTAGTAGTAGCATATAATAGGCGTGTATTTCTCTTAAACGCGCTAAGGAGCATTGCTAACCAGAGTTTTAAGGATTATGAGGTTATAGTCGCTAAGAACTTTCATGATTTAGATATTGATGATTTCATCAAAAAGCACAGATTTAGGGAAATCTTCATTGATACTAAACGTTACGGTGAACAGATTGCTGCAGCAGTGGAAGAAACTAAAGGTGATATAATAGCATTTCTCGAGGATGACGATGAGTTTGAGCAGGATAAGCTTAATTGGATTGGGCAAATATTTAACAAATATAATGCAGTTTCATTCTTCCACGATACACGTAAGTACATTAATGATAAAGGTGAGTTAATACAGCCTAGTAATCCAAAGTATCAGCAAATAATATTGGACTTAGAGAAAATTACACCACATAAGGATATAATTATCAACCCAAATAACTTAAGCCACATCAGATACCTACTTCACTACTATGGTGCCGTCTCCACAGTAAGCTTAATGTCCATAAGAGCGGAGTGCATAAAGAGCAAGATAAAATACCTAAAAGATATAGAAATCAGCGTTGAAGCATCAATACCTACAATCGCTAGTGAGTGTGGGTTACTTTATCATACATCAAGAAGATTAACAAGATATAGGATACACAATCACAATACATCGATCCCATTTAATGACGTTGATAGATTACGTAGATTATTTTATAATTTAAGAAGAGCCATAAATGATAATGAGTTAATAATTAAAAATGCCTCTAAAAATAATTACCTAAAATTCATAGTTAAGCTTCAAGAATTAGAAGCTAAGTATACCTTATCCACTTCTAACTATAAAGATTTATTTAATGATGCATTAATAAAACCTTATGAGGTTTATGAGCTTTGCAAACTTGAGAAAGGTTATGTAGATAAATATTATGAGATCTATAAATTGTTATATTGCATAATTGCAAAGCTTATTCACTTAGCATATGCATTTTAATATATTAGCGTTTAAGTTTCACATATACCATATCCTTTACGTGATCCATTCTCACTACTTTATCTAACGCAAAACCTTTATCTGATAGGTACTTAATTAATTCCTTCGTATTCACTTGATCTATATGTACCTCAATTACGAATTTGCTAATCAATCCTTTTTGTAGCGTTTCCTCAGCACCTTTTAATACTTTCATTTCATAACCTTCAACGTCAATCTTAGCAAGATCAACATAGTTGATAGATTTACCAATAATTTTCATAGATCTATTAATTATATAATCTAGTGTAACCACAGGCACTATATATTCACCAGCTATTAAATATTTATCTGATGGATTATTTACTATGTGATTTACCATTAATGATGATGCCTCAACATTTTCGCCTGCAATATACAATTTCTGCGTTCCAATATCATCGCCTAGTGCATAAGGCAATGCCTTAATATTAGTCGCATTGTTTAACTTAATATTATTAATTAGCCATCTAAATGCTAGCGGGTTTGGCTCAAAGGCTGCCACGAAGCCATCATCAATAAGTTTAGATACCCATAGTGAGTATATGCCGACATAGGCGCCAATATCGAGAACAATCCAACCTTTACTTGGCACATAATCGGGGTGTTTCATATATTCCCTACGTATGTAATGATCAGGAATGTTTATGCCTAACGTAGCTGCGTCATTAATAAAGATCCTTATATTACCAGGTAACTTAATGGTAAAACTATTGCCTATGACTAATGACTTAAACATTTGCATTCTCACTAACAAATTTACCAGGACAACATCTAATGTTAAGTCACCCTTAACTGTGTGTATTAAATTCTCCTTAAGGTTTAACACAATGCCTAATAATGTAGATGGCCTCATTGTTAACTCCTCTTTACACACCTTATTAAGCCTAGCTGATCCCTTGAGTAATCGCTGAAGAATTTCCTGAAGAAGTCTTCATTTATTATTTGACAGTTAAAGTCATTACTCATTGTGTTAATAAGCTCAGCAATAGGCCTATGAACAGCATATGCATGATATTCAAAAACAACTTCCTTGAATAACTTAACATGTTCATAATCATTGAGGATTACGTCGAACTCGCAGCCCTCGCAATCCATCTTAAGCATAGCATCATTGCCATCAATAGCATATTCATTAATTAGATCAGATCACTAAGGGTTATTGACTTGATATCTATAAGCTTGCCAATACCATGCTTCTTATACATATCTATTGAACTACCTCTTATACTCACAGGTACATTTCTTGGAACCTTAACAGCACCATGTTTACTACTTAATGCTGCATTTATAACATTAATTTTATTCCTCATACCATTAAGATTCACGTTATCAAGTAATTCTTCATAGTTAGCTGGCAAAGGCTCAATAGCGATAATACTCTTTGCTCCCTTTAAGGCGAAGTAGATGGCCGTATCACCAACGAAAGCGCCAACATCAATCACTACCTTACCATTAACATCGATTCCCTCATAATTACCGAACTCAAAAACCTCAAGAATAGTCCAATGCATATGCCTAAATTTTATGCCATTCTTAGACCAATATTTACCTGCCACGTCATAAGCCCAGCCATTTTTAACAGCAAGATCTATTGTACTACTTTTTTCAAATTCTTCAACAGGTAGGCGTACATTATTCATGTATGTTATAGTATTCCTTTTACAGTCATACCTCGTGATATAACCATCATAGTAATCGTTAATTATAATTCCATAAATCTTTACTGGAATTAGGCTTCTGAACCCATCCTTACAAATAATTTCAATATTATTAGCATGAAAAAGACCATGACTGCTCAAATAATACTTAATACCAGCAGATAACCAATTATGGAACAAGTTCCTACTTGCTAAGAAGACTCTAAGTCTACGGATAATGCCCATTAAAAGGCTGGTAATACTGACTTTAAAAGCGTTATTAGGCATTACTACTAAGCAAATGAACTTAAATCTATATAGCTAAAGTTCATTGAGTGTAGCGTGTATTATACTTAGTCCAAATGGATTAATGAGCTTCCAGAACACATCAGCAAGCAGTATTCTAATATCCTAATTATCAACTGCCACACATAAGAGTAAAGCCTATCTTGCCTTTGATCAATAGTTTTATGGAATTCCTAACGATATGGAGCACCTCTATGGTGGTTCATAACCAATTAGCTTATGTAGTATTTTTGACCAACGCACTGTACCTAACCTATGATCAATAAGTCTACAATCGATACTGAGCGTGAGATATCCGAGCTCCCTAATCCTAGAATACATATCATGATCAGCCTGGTCTAAGAAGAAGTCATCCCTACAGCAAACCCTAGCGGCAATATCAGCCCTAATTAGGGTGCCGGAGAATACGCCATACCTAACCTCATTAATACCGCAATCACCATCAACCGAGCCCATAAGCACGGCACCAACCCTATCCAAAACAAACCCCGGCAGGTTACCAATCAAACCAAGCACCCTACCCACAGCATTGCCCATAGGCACAGTATCATCATCGAGGAACAACAACCAGCCTGGCTTGTATTTACTTGCGTAATTAACACCAACCCTCAACGCATGGGCGACTCCCGAGTTGAAGCCAACCTCAATGAAGTCGCAATTACCAAACCACCACACAAACCCCTCAAAACACCCTTACTCCTAGAATCATTATCAACAATGATTATGTGATCAACCTGCCCAGAGACCCGATCAAGGACTAGCTCAAATCTGTCTAACTCAGGATCATGAGACACAATTACGGCGATAACATTCATCGAAACCATTATTACACAAATCCCTTAAAAGTAGCGCCCCTATTCTGCCTTGATGGTTAGGACTTCGCTTATTTGGTTCAATCATAACCAAAGTAATAAGTAGGAACAGCATAGATAAGATGATAATAAACAGGGATTATAATAAGCATCACCGTACTCGTTAATAATCATAATGCCCTTAATCCCTACCCATACTTTGCCCTAGCCTCCTGCTCTATCTCGAGCAATCTCCGTCTCACCTCCCTTGGCTCATAATTATTCTCAATAGTCTCTATGGCAAGACCTAAGCCTGTTACATACGCTCTTGAGGTGATGGTCCTCCTAAATGTACCATAGAGCTCTATTAATCCCTTATAAAGCCTTAACCTGCCCATGTTGATTCTGAACCCATAGTAATGTACACCATAAGGTAATAAGTTATACTCAATCCCAACCATAAATTTTGAAATTCGATTCTTAGGTCTACTTAGTGATTCTCTCGAGATGCTCAACAAAACCACCATTAAACACTACCGAGTGAAATCCCTGCCTCACATAATGAAGAACTAAAAGTCTCTCATTATGTATCTCCCTCTTTGTGTACCCTGGAAGTGCGAATCCATCAATTAATGACCCCGACTTAAAACTCATATTACCACCGCCAACGACCACCGTATACATATATTCATAATTCCCAATTGCTCTCAATAACCTAGGGTTTCCGCATGCTAAAAGCCCCATATCATTAATAATCTCTACATAATTATGCAGTTCCTTCATTATTGGTTTATGATAGCCTAGTAATTGCCTTACAGGCTTTAGGTATTCATGGCATTTACCACCTAAGGTCTGTGATACAACTGCGCCGTTTACTATCCCTATTTTTTCGTGGTTTTTGTGGTATTGTATGTGCTCTTGTATCCATGTTTTTGTTGGTATTGCGTCGTCGTCTGTCGTTAGCGTTATATCATAATCCACGGCTGCCTTGAGGATTTCGTTCATAGCCTCCTCAAAGAACCCATCACCCTGTATCTTAACCTCAATATCAAGCTTGTCCCTAAACTCATCAACAACATCGAGAGTCCTATCACCAGGGCTCGGCTTATAAACAACAAGAACCCTAAAATCACGATAAGATTGATTAACCAAAGCCTCAAGAGTCCTACGAATAGTATAACCAGAGGCACCATTATTAAACGTAGGCAAACCAACCAAAACTCTCATAGTTTTCAAGATTACAGTTAATTATAAATTAAAATTTTAGCTTTCTTCTAAATAGCTCAGGGAATAATAGCTCGAAGTCTATACTCGCATCCATCGTTTTATTGATTAAGGTTTCTGGTGTAAGTCTCATTCCTTGAGCTATTTTACGTTTCGAAATGGCAACTTTAATGGATTTTACGCCATTAAATAATCCTTTTATGTCGGCTTTTACTAAGTCTGCATTGCGTCTTATCAATAGGTGGTGAAGCAGGAAGCTTGTGGTGCTTTCCATCAGTAACAATGAGAGTCTCGGTATAAATGCTGTCTCTGAGGAGTTCTTAGTTATTGCCCACACGGCATTTCTCAACATGAAGTAATAATACTTTGGACTTTCCTCACCCACCGTTGCGCTTCCAAAATGATAAGCCTTAACGCTCTTGATGCAGGCAACCCTGTAATTTAGCAGTCTCAATCTCCATGCATAATCTACATCGTCATGATAAAGAAAGAAGTCGGGGTCAAACATACCCACCTTCATAAATAATTTCGACCTTGTTAGGAACGCAGCCCCATTTACGTAAAATATCTTCTCACCATGCCTATCCACTTTTGGTATTGAGGAAAGCCCTACCCTAAATCCGCAATTAATCGACCCATCCCTATTAATAATGAGTGGCTGTACAGCACCTAATTTCTGATCAGTCTCAAGCGATTTTACGAGCACCGTGATTAAATTCTTATCTAGGAGGATTACGTCATCGTTCATGAAAAAGAGGTACTCTGTTCCACGATTTATTGAATATACGGCGCCCCTATTATTACCGCCCGTGTATCCGTAATTTTTCGGCAACCTTATAACATTGTACTCAATACCTGAGTACTCATTAAGTAATTTTAATACATAGTCGGCGGTTTTATCGTGAGAACCATTATCAACGATTACAAGCATTAAGTTGCGATAGTCCTGATAGTAAACACTTTCTATCATTTTCTTAATAAATTCCTTCCCTAATTTTGATAATGTATTATACATTAGAATTATTACAGAAACCTTCGGTACCATCACTTATCCCCCGATAGCCTTGTTACTTGAGTCGTAAAGCTTGAATAATCAACTCCATTAGCTGTATCTATTTGAATTATTTTATAAGGAAGTTTATTTATTACGAGTCTATACACAACATCTTGAAAATCCACATACGGCTTCGGCTCTATACCCCCCCTATTATCAGTAATGTACCTCACCTTCAGCACATCGTAAGGCGCACTAACGTAAATAATTACGGTATTTCTTCCCAGAACCTTACCTCCTAAAGCTAAAATCAAGGCTAAAACACTTCTAATTAAACGAAGATTAAATCTCGATCTTAATGACCCAGTGGCATACGCAATAAAGCATAGGTCAGATATCTCCTTAAATATGAAACCTTCATCCTCAACCATGAATGCGCATCTTGATGTCAATCGTAATATAGTAAACTTTATGTACGACATTAATAAACCCATGATGTGTTGAAGTACATAAAGCGGAAATAATTTTGAGAATATAATCGAGGAATCACCGCCCCTATTTAATTTAGATAATGCCCTTAAGTACGCATGATGAAATATTGTATAATCAATCAATTTTACATAACATATGTCATGCTTTTCGTTAAATCTAAGCTTCTTCATAAGTAACTTAGCCAATGTGGTCTTTCCAGCACCTTGAGGTCCCACAAACACTATAAAAATCATTATCCCTCCCCTTTAATAAATAATCTAAGCACCTTCATGAACGAGTACTTAAAGCGATTAAAGGTATACCTCTCCTGAATAAGCAGACCTATATTTGTTGCTATACCTTTAAGCATGTTTTCATTCAACTCAAGATATTGCGAGCTAACCGGTATATAATGCACATTTGGCAGGGCCTCAAGATGCATCATACCAACCCTACTAGATATTATCGGCTTTTTAAAATAACCCGCCTCAAGAACCTTATTCCTAACACCACCACAAATAGCATTATCGGGATACGGAAGAAAAACACCATCAGAAACCAAGAGAAGAACCACATAATCGACATAGTCAACGTACCCAACAGGGAAAACCCTATTTGAAGACCCACGTAATGCTTTATCGTCTTTAACTCCTGTAACAATAATAATTACCTCCTTACCGAGAGACCCCTCCAGTCTTAACAATTCCTCATATGCAAGCATATTTGATTTAAATATTAATGGCAACGGCGCGATAAACAACAACTTATCAGAACAACCACTACCACGTATAAACCGTCCACACACATATCTACGTAAAAACCTAATATTAAATCGCTCCAATAATTCATCAGAAACCTTCTCAAAAATATACGGTACCGAATTCTCAAGAACAAATACATTTCCTCTATTACCGAAGTAATAAGGTAATGTATTAGCAAGCCACCTCGATGCTGTTATAATATATTTAGACAGTTTATACGAAATCCTTTCTGACACTAAAAGAAGGACCCTAATAGGGGACTTTGCAGAATTCATAACAACGGATTCAAGCCAGGCAAAACCATGGAAATCAACCACAACAACCTTTCCCATAACCTTCCCTAAAAACGAAACTATGGCAGATACCCACGGATTCACACCACTAACAATAATTAGATCACCAGAAAATACTAAGGGAAGCTGCAATAAGAGATCAATAATTTTCCTTATGGGTATATAATTAACCTTTAGATTCTTGAGGTCCTTTAGGCTATAATATATGTTAATAGGCCTAAGTAAAGATCCCGAAACAGTATCAACAGAAGGTCCTATAATAATTATATTATAGTGAGAACTATCCATATTACTTATTTTTCAAATCGTTAATAAATTTATAGAAGTTTTCCGCCATACGTTCTATTGAAAAATAAGAACTTACTTTTATACATTTATTGCTTATTTTTAACATTAATGTTGGGTTGTTATGAAAAATTTTATAATACATAATGATTCCCTTTAACAAGTCATTTAGATCAAACGGCTTTGCTAAGTATCCTATTTTTTCGTTAACAAAAGGTCTTATTACGTCTCTAGGTGCCCCAGGAATGTCAAAAGACACAACAGGTACTCCCAAACTTAAAGCTTCAAGCACGGTTCTCCCAAACGTCTCGGTTCTGCTTGTAAATAGGAAAATACTACTTTCTGCGAGCTTTTTCAGGAATTCCTTATGAGGAAGCCATTCATAAAGCTCAATTTTATCCGGATACTTCTTGGCTAATTCTATATATTTTTTAGCTAATTCAATTCTATAATTTTTACGTCCTAAGGTTATAAAAGCATATATGTTATCATACCGTGAAAGAAGAATATTTAAAACCTTATAGGCAAAATCACCACCTTTATCATAACGTGCAGCATAAGTAATTGTAATAATAAATCTATCTTTATGTGAAATGTTTTTAATAATATAAGATTTTATTGAGAAACGCAAATTTAAGTCTATACCCCATGGTATATATCTTACGTTTTTAAATTTTAATAAGTTAAAAACCTTAGTATCAAAAGTATTTAGTGTATGAATGCCATCGAATACTTTGAAAAATCTTTCCATAATTAATCTTAATGTAGATAATAAAGACCACAAATAATGAGTAGGTCTATATGATGGGGAAAAATGCCTGAGCATTATTGGTGCATGAACACCCAAAATTATTTTTACTCGATCTGATATATACTTTTGTTTAAGATTCATAATGCTCTTAAGATCATTTATAGGATTAAAAAAATTGGTATAATATATTATATCATAATTTTCAGGCTCAATCTCATTAAAACTTAAACCCAAAGATTCATTAAGGGCTTGAAAATATATATCTATGCCGTATCTATCCTTAAATAATTCCTTGAGTTTTAATTGATCATGTGATGGAGGTCCCCATCGAAGATATAAAATTTTATAGTTACTCATGTTTTTATTCTCTGCGCCTTAATAATATTTAAGCATTGCCCGAGTTAAGCACGGATTCAAATAAATTCACAATTTTACTTTCAACATATTCAGTACTGAATAATTTAAGCACATGACCCCTTAACTCCGCACCAACATCCAGTAGGTAATCCTTGGATTGTGTTAGGATAGCCTCTATCTTATCCATGAGCTCATTCGCATCCCCAGGTATGAATAGGTAGTTCTCGGCTGGTGACTCAACAACAACCTCGGGCACGCCTCCCGTCC
>Ga0080003_1000405_pt2 | contig 24546 bp, 18 predicted proteins | sample JossMetagenome_FD_69206 | JGI IMG/M metagenome (GOLD analysis project Ga0080003, IMG submission 69206) | Hot spring microbial communities from Joseph's Coat, Yellowstone National Park, USA - JC2_E (SPADES assembly) (version 2) | ecosystem: Environmental > Aquatic > Thermal springs > Hot (42-90C)...
CCACGCGCACTCCAGCGGAAAGCTAACCGCCAGTACCATCGCGAGCACGAATACCCCTCTCAGGATGGCGGAAGCCATGACCGCGTAATTGCGCTTACCCCTCATGCGGTCTAGGGGTTTGCCTATAAGTACCTGCGTTAGGGCCAACGTTGCGCCGTTGAGACCACCGATCAGCCCGACCTCGACTAGGGAAAAGCCCTTCGAATACAAGTAGACCTGCAGAAATATCGTGATCGCCACCTGACCCGCCCAAGTGAGGGAGTAGGACGCGAAAGATGAGGCGAAGGCGCTAAGCTTTCTCAACTCAAGTCGATGCGGTCCACGCTGATAAGCCCATCGCAATTGGGTAGCGATCTTGGGAAGCGCGTGGCTTTTGGCTGGATTACGGCCGGGTATTTGGGCTTTTTTACAAAAGCTGGTGGATGTAACCGATTTGTGAAATTTCAGACCTAGTTCTGACGCTTTCCGAGGGAGGCCGGCGGCTCGCCTAAAGGAAGTGAGAACGCCGCGGCCTCTTTCTACAAGCGGGATCGAGCCGGAAGAGGAAGCCAAGAAGGGTTAGGAGAACGGCAGGGCTGTATTGATGAGGGCTTAAAGGGGGCATAAACCCTCGCCCTCCGTGGCGGGCAACGGGTCAGGGTTCCTGTTTGGCAGATTCGCCTAAATGCGCGCGGTGGCGTCCTACGCGTGAGGTGTCGCCCACGGGACTACTTAGCGGTAGTCGGTGTTTTTTCCCTTGCCTGCTCAGCGCGCCCTGGCGATAAAGCCCCCACTGCAGCCGGTCTCTCGCATCTTGGTTATCTTGTGGCCTGTACGCGTTTTTTTTGAAAAGGCTTATAGGTCATCCAAAGCGTTAGCTCGTCGGCGATCCAAATGGAACTATATTAGAGGGCTTGGACTTGGCTTACGCCTACGATAACGGCCACGTGGTGTTCGAAGACGTCAGCGTAACCGCTCGCGAGGACGAGCTCACGGCCATAGTGGGTCCTTCGGGGGTCGGCAAGTCGACATTGCTTAGGATACTCGGAGGTTTCATTAGGCCGATGAGGGGAGAGGTTAGGCTAATGGGAAAGAGAGTTACGAGACCGATCCCTGAGATCGCCTTGATCCACCAATCCATAGTTACATTCCCTTGGCTTTCTGCCCTTGAGAACGTCAAGCTTGCCCTCAAGGCGAGGAAGGTGAGCGGAGACGAAGCTGATGCCGTGGCCAAGAAGATGCTTAGCCTCGTGGGCCTCCAGGGGACCGAAAACCTCTACCCAAAGGAGATGAGCGGTGGCATGAGGCAAAGGGTCGCCATAGCCAGGGCCCTGGCCGCCGAACCCATAGTTTTGCTGATGGATGAACCATTCTCCCACCTGGACGAGTTTACCGCAGAGGAGCTAAGACAGGACATATACGGTATGATATTCAACTCCGAAATCCCCCTTCGCTCCGCCATCCTAGTGTCCCACAACCTATACGAGGTCGTCTCGCTTGCTGATAGGGTGTACGTGCTCAACGGCTACCCGGCAAAGGTGGTTGGGGAGATCGAGGTCGGGCTGGAACGGCCAAGAGATCCTACCAGCGCGGAGTTCAACGATTATCTCCACAAGCTCAGGGAGTACTTGACACCCGTGAAGAGTGAGCTGGCGTGAACGCTTATTTGCTTGCCTTACTGGCTACGTTGGCCACCACGGGCAGGGTGCTTGGCCTCATCCTCCTCTCGGTGGTCACGGGGTGGTTTTTGGGCTACGCGGCCATAAAGAGTAGGGTATTCGAGAACGCTTACATAGCCAGCATCGAGGTCCTGGAGTCCGTGCCCGTTATCTCGTTCTTCCCAGTGGTACTCATATTTTTCATCAATGACGTGGGCGGAGGGCTCGGTGTGGAGCTGGCGGCGGATTTCTTGGTTTTTACGGCCGTGGTGTGGAACATATGGGTGGGCATATATCAGGCGTTCAAGACGATCCCAAACGAGATGCTCGAAGTCACCAAGAACTTCGAAATGAGCTTCCTGCAAAAGCTCAGGTATGCTTACATACCGTTCTCCGTTCCGAGGATAGCGGCCAACCTATTCCCCAGCTTGGCCGACGGGTTCTTCTACATTACGGTGAGCGAGGTCCTCTCGGTTGGGACGACGAGTTACTCCACCTTCGGCATAGGCACCGTCATCGATCGCTTCTCATCGCAGGGCGACTTCTTCATGGTTTACGTCTCCCTTATCTTCATCGGGGCTGCCGTGGTGCTCACGGTGTTGGGCATGCGCGAGTTCAGCAAGTACGCGGTGGCGAAGTATGCGCTCGATACCAATCAGCCAATCCGGAAGGGAAGGGGGTTCAGGATATCCTCATTGATGTCAAAGAACCCGTTTCAGAAGCTCTCATTTTACTCGCTTACGTCGAAAGCGAGGACGACCCCCCGCAGGAAAGGCTTTCTGGAAAGACCGGAAGAAGAGGAGAAGCAAAACCGTTTGTCGAAGATCGTTCCCGCGGCGGTTGGATTTCTGCTATTGGCGCTGTTGATTTACGGTGCTGTTTCTCTGGTAATAGGGGTGAGTCCCTCCCTTTGGTCGCAGTTGCTATCCATGACCCCTTATTTCCTCTACAGCATGCTCGTGGACTACGCCAGGGTCGGGGTCATAACGCTCGTCTCCCTTGCGCTGGCGATCACGGTTGGCTATTACTTGGCCGTCCACGCGCGCGCTGAGGCCTCGATGGTCCCGCTGATCCAATCCCTTAGCGCTTTCCCTGCCCCCACTTATTTCCCCGTCCTTTTTGCGCTGACAGTTGGCTTGGTTCGGGGATTTCTCGGCCCCTATACCGTGGAGTTTTACGTGCTGCTGGTTGGCTTCATTAGCACCTTCTACTACATATTTTACAGCTTCTGGATGGGGATAAGGGCGATGCCCCAAGAATACTGGGACGTGATGGACAACCTAAACATGGGCTTTTTCCAGAAAATGAGGCACGTCCTCTTACCTGCAACTTTCCCTTACATAATCGCCGGCATATCGTCGACGGTCAACAGCGCCTGGGGAGGTCTGATGATCGGGGAGTACTGGCCCGACATCTACAAGGGATACACGTTAACCGTCCGCGTGGGCCTGATGAAGCTCATGGACGTTTACACAGCGGAGGGGCAGATAGCCCTGGTTTCATGGGCATCGTTACTCTTCGGGATCGTGGTCGTGGTCTACTCCATATTCTTCACGAGGAAGATGATGGACTTAGCCAGGAAGAAGTACGTAGCCGAAGAGGGCGTATACGCGGCACGACGGGACCGGCTAGGCGAATAATTGATCGTGTCAAGGGGGCGAAAGCCCTTTGTGGGGGAGGGAGAGAAATAGGGAACAGACGGTCTTCGCGCGAAAGTTTTATGGCGAGCTCGAAAATCGGGTCGTACATACAACGGCTAAGAGAGCTGGGTCGCACCCTGGGGCTGGGGGACCTCGAGTTCGTGGGCCAAGCCGTCCGTAACCCCCAGTTCCTTATGGGGCACTGTGCGAAGGCTCCGTTGTGCGGACCCCAACCGTTGGTGGAGGGGGATCGAGGATCGTGGAAGAAGCAGGAAACCCCTACCTTGGGGCTAGGATGCCCCCGTAGGGAGATAGTTCGCTCAAGCTTTCGTCACCGAACGACATTTAAGCTGGCGCGATAGTCTACCAAATGAGGGTAGGAGTGATAGGGGTCGGGGGGCACGGAAAAGGTCGCCACTTGGCGCCTTATAAGAAATTGCAAGATAAGGGCCAGGTGGAGGTCGTGGCCGTGGCGGACGTAAACGAGGAGAGAGCAAGGGAAGCCGCCAAACAGTTTTCGGTCCCGCGTTATTATAAGGATTACATAAAGATGTTAGACCAAGAAGACTTAGACGCGGTCAGCGTGGTGACGCCCAGCGGCCTACACGCGGAAGTGGCCAAGCAAGTCGTTTCGCGGGGAGTCAACGCGCTTGTGGACAAGCCCTTGGCCCCAAGCCTAAAGGAGGCCGTGGAGGTGGCAACGGCGGCCAAGGACCACAACGCAGTCCTCATGGTCGGTTACTGGTCAAGGTTCTCGCCGTGGTTGCAGGAGGCGATCTCTTTGAGGGAGAAGGGGTATTTCGGGAAGCTCTTCTTCTCTTACGCGTCCATACTTAGGCGCAGGGGGATACCTGGCGTGCCGACGTTCATAGACGAGAAGCTATCAGGTGGCAAGGGGGCCATGTTTGACATAGGATGCTACCTAGTTGACGCCGCGCTGGCCGTCATGGGTTTTCCCAGGCCCGTATCGGTGATGGGCTCAGCCTACACGGCTTTTGGAAATCAAGAGGACGAGACCAAGATGAACTGGGGCAGTTGGGATCCAAAATCCTTCAAGCTGGACGATTATACCGTTGGCCTGGTCAAGTTTGAAGACGGTTCCACGGCCTTCCTGGAGGCCAGCTGGGCTTCGAACTTACCCATAAAGGGAGAGGTATCCCTTTTGAGGGTTCAGGGCGACAAGGCAGGAATCGAGGGAAGGGGCGACGAGGCTCTGAGGTCTTTGGTTAAGTCGTACAAAGAAGGGGGTAAGGTGATGGATTCCCAAGTTGACCTAGAACCCGTCGATGAGAGTCTTGAGATGATCGCCGCCTTTGTGAAGTCAGTGGAGGACAAGAGGCCGCCAGTAACCGCAGAACAAAGCCTCATACTTCACGCGATAATCGACGGCATTTACGAGTCTTCTGCCAAAAAGCGCGAGGTGGAGCTTCAGATACCTGCGATCTGATGGCGAGATTTCGGGCGTATCGCCGGGTGTCCTGGAGAGCCCCGTAAGAAGGCGCTTACGCGGCCTACCGTTCATGGGTTACCCCGTGACAACGAACGGAGCTTTTCTTCAACGACGCGCTTTTCATCATCGGTCATGTACTTATCTGCCATGGCGAATACGCCGTTTTCTTCCCTGAATATGTGTTGCTTGAGCAAGTCCACCAAGTACTCACCGCTTTCCGCCGCCTTCTCGACATCGGCGCGGGCCATGCATGAACGCATTTCTTCCACTGCCTTCGCCGCTGCCAGATGCTCCAGCTTCAGCATCCTGAGGGGTTCTTCTTTTGGCAGATAGCGCTTCAAAACGGGTTCAAACACGGGGAAAAATCCCTCCTCCTCTGCCTTGAAGTGCTTATCGACCACCTCTTCCGCGATGTAATTCACCATGCGCTGGGCGCCCAAGAAATTACCTCTACGGAGCGCTGAAAGCGCCTCCTCGAACTCGGCCATCCTGCGGAGGGTCTCCTCGTGGTCGCGTTTAAGGGGATCCAAAAACATAAAACTCTCTCGCAGCCGCGTAAACGCTTTTTGGCATCGGGTCACGGAACCCTTGACCATTAGGTCGATTGAAAATATCTTTTCCTTGGTGGAGACCTCTTTAAGCGTCCCGACCCTCAGCAATGACAGACGGGGGCTCGATTTCAATATTTCTTCGCCCGGGTCTTGCGTCGACCTCACGTATATGTGGATCACACCGCCCGTGGGGGAGATCGCGTTAAGGGCGGCCTCTAGGAAATTCGTGGAAGAAGACGGCAGGTTCATCACTATCCTTTTGGCCCATCCCCTCGCCTGCCCGTTCGACACTAGAGCCGCATCCCCCGGAAAAGTCCTGATGCGACCGACCAGCCCGTTCAGGGCGGCGTTCGTGTTCAATAAGTTGAACGCCGCGGGGTTGATTTCACAGGCGAACACCGTTGCCCCTACCCTAGCCATTTGGACGGAAAAGGGTCCCACGCCCGCGAACATGTCTAGCACCCTTTCGCCGGGTTGTACCATGGAAGAGATCCTGGCCCTTTCCCCAGAGAGCCTCGGAGAGAAAAACGTGCTGGCCACGTCAACGAAAAAAGACGAGCCATTTTCTTTGTAAAGGGTAATGGTGCGGTTTTCGCCCGCCAAGTGGATCAGGGGGGAAACCCTGTATTGGCCGGTCAAGGGGCCGGCCCTGGCAAAGACGGCCTTGACGGGCGGGTTAGCCTTCATCAACTCTTCCGCCCTTTTCTTGGCCTTTTCTAAGTCGTAGTCGGGTTTCAACCTTACGATCGCGATATCACCCACTAGATCGAAGGAGCGCGGGAAACCGTCGTCCGTTCTCCAGCTTTTTTGCTCTTTTAGTGGCGGGGTCGGCAAGTCCACGTCTTCGAGCCTAATGGAAAATCCACCTAGGTCTAAGGTGAGTGGCTCACCCGCGTTATTGGTGATGGGAAAGCCTACCTCGTCCTCGCCCTTGTACTCCCTCCTGAGCACGGGGGCGCCCTTCGCCAGAAGACCCGCGGCCGACAACAGAGACTTCACCTTTTGGGCGTCCTCCTTTTTCACGAAAGCGTATATCACGGTTTGATGTAAGGGATGGAAATTAAGCACTGGGTCCGTAATCTATGAGGGCTAGAGGGAAAGCGATCGGGGTAACAAAAGGGCTGGCGCGGATTGCCCCGCGCTACTCTAGCTGGGTTGGGCTGGGCTGGGTTGGCCTAGGCTACTACGAAGCCGAATCAGGTCTCGCTGAACCGCGCGATGAAGGGAGCAGTTCGGATCCCAAAGGAGTAGATAGGAAAGAAAAGAGATGCAACGAGGTATTTCTAGGTCGGGCACGGGGGTATAAAATGGGGGCGAGGGTGATTTTAGGGAGGAGTGGCGTGGTCACCGACCGAGCCCTCTGGCTGATTTTTGGACAAAGGCTTAATTGTTCACCAGTGCGCCGTACCCGGCGAACCCATTGAAGCTCCTGCAGGAGCTTGAAGCGGTTAAGGGGAACACTTGGCTCTTGATTTGGAGTGGAGTCCTCTTTTACGGCGTGCCGACCGCGGCCGTCGGGCAATGGGGAGTGTTTTACATGCGCGATCTCGGGGTTACGGAAACGGAGATGGGGATGGTTTCGGTGGTCAGCACATCCGTGGCCTTGGTCTTCCTGATATTGGGTGGGGCTTTGGCTGACAGCTGGGGACGGAAAAGAACGCTGATCCTCTTTGATTTCATAAGCTGGATAATGGGATACTTCATTCTGGTGATAGCCCAGAACCCCGCCTACTTCTTCGCTTACGCGGTCATCTGGGGGACCAACGGGGCTTCGGCGGTTGCTTACGGTTGTCTCTTCGTGGAATCCGTCGATTACGAGAACAGGGGAAGGGCCTACGCCGTGAACGCCATCCTCGGCCCCCTCCCGGGCTTGATCATGCCGTTCGTGGGGGTGATGATCATAGAGCACTTTCAGGCCACCATGGGGAACGTCGCGGGGCTCGTTTACGCGGTTAGGTTGCTTTATTTGTCCGTGGTCATAGGGGTGATCTTCGGCGAGCTGATAAGGCTCAGGGGCCTTAAGGAAACAGCTCCCTTGAGCAAGGCCTCGGGGTTCCTGCCCCGGAGGTACCTCTCCGTGTTCACGGCTTTCCCGCCGCACCTGCCCCGCTATTTCCGGCATGGACAACTTTTCGAGCAATACGGAGACGAGGTGAAATGGCTTTGGAGGCAGCGCGCGCCCTTCTTTTACTGGCTGGCGACTGCCATATCTGCCTTCGCGTCATCTCTGCCGGCGCTGGCTTATCCGCTTTACGTGGTGGATCACTTAGGCCTTCAGCTATCGGCGCTGGCCATTTTCGCTTCCATAAGCACCGCCACAGGTGTGCTCCTCACGATTTTCTTGGTCCCTCACCTATCGACCAAAGTCCTGAAGAAGTACATGGTTTTTGGGTTCTCTGTCGCTCCTCTCTCGAGCATAATGTTCGTTACCGCTAAGGGCAATGTCCCCCTTCTGGCGGGCTCTGGTATATTGGGCAGCTTCTCCGGGGCCTTCGCGGGTCCCGCTGGGGGTGGATATTGGGCCGACCTGATACCCAACGCCAGGAGGGCAAAGGTGAGCGCGGTCACGGGCGTGATGACCAACCTATTGGTCATCCCCTCGCAATTCATCGGGATCTTGCTCTATCAGGTGCTTCCTTACCTGCCTTGGGTCGTGGTAATCGCTTTGCAGCTGTCGTCCCTGGTGGTCGTGCTGAGCCTGCCCGATAATCCAACCGACGGAGTGGGCGTTACGGCTAAAGCGGATAGACAAGAGAAATGACGCGATGCGTGATCTCGCGAGGGCCTAACGCGGGGCCTGTCCCTCCTTCGGTTATCCGTGTTCCTTTGCCGTCTGTTTTTGGCCTGTCTCCTTGGCGGAGAGACACCCGTGTATTTTAGTCTATTCTATTATATTCTGAAAGGTGGCACCGTCTTTGAGGGAAGCGCGAACTAGCCCTCTAGTTCCGATGGGCTTTGGCTTACAGCATGTTGGCAAGAAAGCTCCGACCTTGAGGGAGGAGATGAATTGCCAGCCGAAAATTTTATCAATCATGACGACATCAAAGTCAGTACCCACGGGCAGTGGGGAATTAACGCCTGGTAAGCCCATAAAAAGGGGTGAGAGATGGAATAAGACCTCCGGACTAGAAATGATGGGGGCACCGTCGATGAAGCAGGAACCTCCATCCTTCAGGGATGAGAGGATGTCAGACCTTAATTTTAAAACATACTTTTTATATAATTTATTTTAATATAATTATAAACAAATGCATTATTATATTCCTCGTAATTCTAGATATGCATGAAGTAAGGCTTAAATTTGATGGTGATCTCATTTCTATGGCGGAAGCACAAAAGAAGATAGAATTCAAGCCAGGATTTACGTGGCGTTCTGCGCTTGGAATCATCGGTTCTGCCGTAATCTTTATTCCAGTGTCGATGTACGCGAGCCTTATGCTGGGCTCTGGACTTGGCGGGCCCGCAGTTTTCGCGACCACGATATTGATGGTTGAGCTGTCGAAGCTGTTTCGTCAGCCTTTGACCAAGCAGGAGACTTTGATACTCTATTACGGAGCGGGTGTAGGAGGGGTTTCCTATGGAGGGACAATAATGAGTGGTATCCTTTACAGGACGTATTTTCTTCATTCGCCATTTGCCTTTAGCTATAAGATTCAGGGTATACCAATAGCGAAGTGGGTGCCGGTATGGATGGCCCCCCCGTACAACTCGCCAGCTTATAACGTCAGGACAATATTTCAGTCAGCTTTTGCGCCGGCGATAACTTACTCCGTAGTAATGCTTGCCCTGGGCTGGATAGGCGAGATAACGGTCGATATGATGATCGCAAGGGCGCTCGTAGAGGTTGAAAACTATCCCTTTCCGTTCGCCAACGTTGACGTCTCGTTCGTTACATTTCTCAGCGAGAGGCCTAAATCTTACATGAAGCCCTTCATATACGCTATGCTTGTAGGAGCGCTTTACGCTATGTTAATATATTTATCTCCTGCGGTGACTGGCGTCTACATCTTGCCTTTGCCTTACGCTGACGCGAGTTGGTTAATCCAGGGGATTCTCCCGGGTGCGCTGCTTGCGTTTCCAACTCCCTTGGGTGCGTACGTAGGCGGATTTATGTTTCCGTTTGACGCAGCGGTGATTATGATAATTACAGCTGTAGTTCTGGACGTATTTCAATCCCTATTCGTGACTACCTGGCCTAAGGTTTTTCCTCTTTGGAGCAGTTCATACTTCAAGGGAATGGGCTACATCGCGATAACTATGCGTTCCGGTCCGACGCTGTGGTTCTCCCCGAGTGTAGGGTTCATGCTGGGAGGCGCAGCGGTGCTCATTTGGAAAGCGAGAAAAGGGTTTGTGGTGATATTTCGCGGGCTTGCTAAGAGCGGTAAGAATAGGGTTTCGATCCTCGGCTTCCCATCGACCCTGACTCTATTGCTACTTTATCTGTTTTCAACGCTTTCGTCAGTTGCTATATTTCATTACCTGGTCCCAACCCTCCCCCTCTGGTTACCCTTAGTGGCTTCACTTTTGTTGGGCTTTTTGGTCGGTATAGTAATCGCTTCGACTCAGGGTATGGTCGGTTTCGGGCCGCCGGGAATCGGAGTCCCCTGGTCAGCTCTCGTGTATACTACGCCTTATGTGGGTTACGCCGGCTTTGACTCATCGCCGATTATGCCAGGAGGTGGTGCTGGTGGCTTCTCCCAAACTGTCAGGTCCGCGCTGCTGACGGAGACAAAGCCAATCGATTTAGTCAAGATGTCTCTATTGACCGCTATAATGGGTACAATTATGGGATTGGTGTCGGTTAACTACTTCTGGGGGATAGCCCCAATACCCTCAGGAGTTTACCCAGCGACGATTTTCTCCTATCCTGCGAGCGCGTTGGCCGACGCCTTGACCGTGACGAGATCGCTCAGCTTTAGCCCGCCAATTATGTTCTACTCGATGATCATAGTAATGGCCATAATGATAGTTGGGGAGGCGATGCACAAGTTTACCGGTATGCTTTGGTCATCTTTCGGCTTTCTATTCGGGCTGTTCGCAGGTATTCCCGGTGCCTTTTCCCTTTTCATGGGTTCGTTCATTGGTTTTTACGTGATGCCAAGGTTTATTGGCGGGCGGGAAAACTGGAACCAGTACAGGGCTCCCATCGTAGCAGGAGAAGCTTTCGGAGAGGGTTTGATCTTATTCATAGGAACAGTGCTGGCTATGCTGACGAAATCGGCTTGGCTCTGGCCCTGGTAAAATTAGAATTTTTTTCATAAAATAAGAGTTTGTCTGGCTGTTTTCCTGCTATCTCTATATATATACGAGTTGCTCCCACTAACGGGGAACGCAACCATGATACATGCTTGACGTAGATCCCGTAGTCCAGAGCAATGTTTTGGCTTTTCCCTTTAGGACTTCCTTTGATCCGGGAGATACCTTAATTCCGCTAAATAATTTAAATGCGACTAACTGGGGCAATGTTTTTCAAGAGGGCAGTACGGCAGTATTGATTATAGCTGGTTTTGCTGCCTACCTTAGGTTTATCTTGGTTTTCTGACGCGTCGATCATCTTGGGGAGCGATGCCGTCATTGGGGCGGTTATGGGATTCCTGATAGGCTTTGGTCTTGACTATGGATTTATTATTGTGCAAGCATTACCCTCGAGCTTTAGCTTTGCTTCTAGGTCAATGATGTTATTAAATACTTATAGTAGTCCTTGCAAATGGGGGTAGCCTATACCCGAGCAGGGTGTCTAGTGGCTAATAACTCCCTTCTTAACTCGTAGCTGAAAACCCTCAACTAAGGAGAAAGGTAGAATATGGGAGCTTGAAATGCCCATGAAAGTGCTTACTAAAGAGGAGGCTTTGGGGGTTTTGAGGTTTCTGGTCGAAAACCAAAATGGATTAGGCTTTGAGAAGCCCACCTTTAGAACGGAAAACTGGTCTTAGACGAATAAGCAGTCCGAGCCTAGTAGCCAGATAAGCGCCCTTTGAGGCTAATATTACGGAAGAAGTTGATTTGAAGTTCGCAGATCCAACGTCATCCGAATATCAATCGTTATGCAAGTTTACAACATATGAGCGAGAAAGCCCTTCAGCGAGGAGATGAGTTGCCAGCCGAAAAGTTCATCAATTCGGATCGTATTAAAACTGCACTCACGGGCCGTGGAATTAACGCCTAAAAGCCCAAAAGTGATGAGGTGGAGCAAGGCCTCCAGACAGGATAGGGGCACCGTCGGTGGTGCAGGGACCTCAGCCTTCAGGGGGGAGAGGATGTCAGAACCGGCAAGACGGTGTTGAAGGCGCGCAACAATTAGATTTCTTGGTTTATTTATATTATTCAATTTGTATGATCGATTAATAATTAAAATCAAGTTTTATTATTTATTATCTAATATAAAATTTTTGTTATGTAATATTATTAATTATAATGGCCGTACTAGAAATGGATATATAAGTCTTTGAAATGTTAAAGGTTGACTGGAAAATTGGTCCGGATTAACCTTAAATCCGAATGCAAAATAATCGTATGAGTAAAATCAGGTTATTTCTGTCTGCGAGAACGCAGGTAAAAGTGCGTAGTTTAGCGATCAAATTAACATTTTTAGCTCTTATGACGCTATTACTGTCCGGATCTTTCATGATTCCTTCATCTGCCCAATCTACTTCCAGTCAAACTTCTTCCGCGCAACCTATATCCTCTTACTTGTCATCTGCAGTTTCATCCGTTAATCAATCCGAAATAATGGGCTACGCGCGCGCCCTATCCGCCTTTGGCACGAGGGTCACCGGTTATAAAGGGAACCTGGAAGCTGCAAAGTACATAGAATCTGTATTGAGGGCTGACGGTCTTGACGTAATAAATCAGAGCTTTACCGCGGCCGTTCCCATTGACGAGGGTTCTTGGGCTGTTATTGGCGGAAGCAATTATACGGTTTACGCGCTTTGGCCGAACGGACCCGTTCCCGGTGCCACGCCTACTTATGTGTCAGGGCCTTTAGTTTACGTTGGCAATGGGAGCCTAGCGGATATGGACGGAAAGCAGATAAATGGGTCCATAGTTTTAGAGAATTTCAACTCCGGAACTAATTGGCTTTACGCAGCAGATCTCGGGGCAAAGGCCATAATTTTCTTAGCACCCAATTCTACGACTCAGTTGCAGAGCTTGGAGAAGACCATTTCGGAGCCGCTTTATATGCCCAGACTTTACGCGGAGGGAAACGCTGCGGTTGCTTTGACGAAAGCCGCCAATAAAGGGATAACAATTTCTGTGCACGACGGTATGCAGTGGGAGAACGTTACCTCTTACAATATAATAGGGGTAGTCAACGGCACAACCGAGCCCGACGATATAATCGCGCTTGCGGCTAATTATGATTCTTGGAGCCCGGTGCCCGCGGTAGCGCCAGGAGGCCAGGACGCACTGGGTATATCGACGCTTTTGGCCGCCGCCAAGTATTTTGCGCAGAACAGGCCTTACCGCACTTTGTGGATAGTTGCCTTATCCGGTTTCTGGGAGGGAGAAGTGGGTCCGTTTGCGTTTGTAGAAAAGAATCTATATTCTCCTCAGAATCTAGCGGGCACCACAAAAATATGGATGGTAGAAGGACTTTCGCTTTCATCTGGATCTCCTTCAGTGGACGCGCTCTATTTCGGTTGGCTTAACGGTTTCAGTCTTCAAATGGGCACCGAAAGCAAATACCTTAATTATTTGCAGCCGGAAATAGAGGGATTTATCCAGGACGGAGGGCTTTCACCGACCTTACGCAACGGGTTGCCTGCTGTCAATTTCCCTATGTACGGGGCAGGATTTGACTGGGGGACTGAGCCGTCGTTTTACATGCTTCCCACCGAGCCGGTAACTCAAACGAATACTCTCGGCTTTACGCTGATGACCTCCTTTGCCAGGAGGACCAGCTGGAATACGCCGCTCAACGATTTAAATTCTACGAACTGGGTTAACGTGATGAGTCAGGTAAGGATATTTTTGGCGTCCGCCGCGGGCTTTGCTGAAACCCCTAACCTCAATATCGCCTGGTCTTCCGACGCCCCGCAGACGATGGCTAAAATTCTGTCGGCGCTTTACGTGGTTGGGGGTCTAGGATTCCCAAGCGTACAGATAAGGACCGTCGAATTCAATTACACGACTGGCTGGTATTCATCTATACCAGACTTGCTCGTGCAGATACCGAGGCCAAATTGGGCCGGCGGAGCTGGTAATCCGTTATACTGGGAATTCGTGAACCAGTGGTTCATTGCTAATCGGCAAGGGACTTTGACTTACTACGGGGCAGTGCCTTACTGGTCCTTTACAGCTTATGCATGGGGGATAAACTCTTCGAGCGGACAGCTTGATTATTCGGTTAACAGCGGCGTTTACGGGACGGCACAGGGCGTCTCCGGAGGGCTTCTAAACAGCATTCCGAGCATATTATCGCAGGTTTCGTACATGTCTATCCCCGTGTTCCAATGCGAGCCGGTCACCACTTTTGACGTATTCGACCCCAGGACCATGATACCCGCGGCCGTCTACGATAATAGGAATCCGACTTTAGCCATATATTCAGAGCCGGCTTCTGCAGCCGTTTATAAGGAAGCTACGAGAGCTCCTCCCACGTTCTCTTACGTGGACCTTATACCGTCGTCTACCGTGCTTACAAGTTTTGTGCAGAAGGGCGAAAAGATAGTCATTGTGTACAATCCGAACCCATCTCAAACGGATCCGCTTATAATCCTCGACAACGCAAGCAGGTCGCAGCCAGGGGGTGTAGGCTTCGCGATTAACGGACCATACGAAATTCACGACAGCTTTTATGAACAAGCGAAGGACATGTACCTTCTAGTTCATGAGAGGTATGCTGATATGCAAAAGCACTACGCTACGTCGCCCGCTCTGGTCAAGCTGATGGAGATTGCTAATCAATACCTTGGCTACGCCCAGGGTAACCTCACGGAAATGAACTACGCGGCCGCTTACAACGATTCGTTGGTTTCTTGGGCATATTCGTCGCAGGCATACGCCACGCAGCTTATGCCCATGTACGGCCAGATTTCGACTAGTATGCTGTTCTTCTCGTTCTTAATAATCCCATTTGCTTATTTCTTCGAAGAGCTCGTACTTCAATTCGGAGGCTTTAAAAAGATTTTAAGCATTTTCATAATTATTGCAGCGCTGGTATTCATATTCAGCGCTATAAATCCCAGCCTTTCGGTCATCACCAATTCCAGTATGGCTGTACTCGGTGCGGGCCTCCTAATATTCGCCATGTTCATCGTATGGGTGTTTTACAACGACATAGCGGAGATGATGAAGGAAGGCGCGGAAAAAAGGCTGGGTTACCACACGATGGCCAGCTCAACGAGAGCGGCATCGATGCACGCGGCGACGACCTCAGTAGCGAATATGAGGAGAAGGCCCTTAATGACAGCCCTAACGCTGGCGACAATAATCATATTCGCAGCTGGAAACGTAGCCCTCACCTCTACAACTAGCAGCATCGGTATATCGACCGCCTCGGTATCCGCTTCAGGGATACCAAAGCAAGACGCAATACTAGCGAAATGGTTATACGGCATGCCAAATACGCCTTCGCAGATCCTTGGCCCGCAGATTATGAACTACTTGGCTGGGGTTGGAGGTTCCAACTTCAGTTATTGGCCTACGTACCTTTATTATCCGACGCTTTTGTACAAGTATACTTTTAAAAATCTCACTTACTCTCCACAGATAGTTGTTCCATACGAGTTGGCGGGTACCAACGAATCTTCAGCCGCTGAAATCGTATTTATGGGCCTAACATCAGGGAATGCCAAACAACTTTTTGGCGCCTATTTATCTTCCGGGAACTTCTCGCTGGGGTACGGTGACGCCGTTATACCGCAATACCTCGCTGAATCGATCGGAGCTAAAGTCGGAGAAAAGGTCGATTTCATGGGGGTCGGCACGTTTACTGTAGTGGGCATACTTCAGAATAACGCTACCCCCACAAACTACGATGGCCTCTTTGCGCTTCCTGAAGACCCGGCCTACAGCCTGGCCGCCAACGAGGGATGGTCGACTAAGTTTACCACGGAGCAATTCGGCGAGCCCATCCCCCCGACTGGAGTTGTCCTTATCAACTGGAGGAATGCAAGAGACTTAGGTGGTTTTCTTTCTAGCGTCGAGGCCGTGCCCAATAGCAACGTAACTTATTCCCAGCTTAAAAATATAGCCTCTATAATGAGATACCCGATAATCCCAACCATTTACGTTGGGCATGATGGTCGTTCCGTCGGCCTGTCGTCAATCGCCACGTATTCTGTACTAGGTTTCTCTTTAACTCTCATACTGCTCGTCATTGCAGCGCTAGCCATCTTAAACGCCATGTACGAGAACGTTCAGATAAGGAGAAGGGAGATATACACTTACGCTTCGCTAGGGCTCTCTCCAAGCGGTGCTACGATGATGTTCGTGAGCGAGGCCCTTGTATATGCACTAATCGGGGCTGTGCTCGGCTTTCTCCTGGGATTCTCCATGGACTACGTATTCATATCGGCCCGCGTGCTTCCTTCATCGTTTACGTTCAACTTCACTTCTTGGGCTATGTTGCTATCGCTTTTGATGATTATAATTGCTACGCTGGGGGGTAGCTACTATCCGAGCAGGGTCTCGAGTAAAATGATCACTCCTTCATTGAGCAGGAAGTGGAAACCTACCACGAAAGCAAAGGGAAGGAATTGGGATATGGAGCTCCCGATGAAGGTGAACAACGAACAAGAGGCAGTCGGGGTACTTAGGTACTTAGCCGAATATTACAACGGCCTAGGCTACGAGAAGCCGAGTTTCCGCTTGGAGGGCAACGTTAATATCGACGAGACGGCGCTCAACGTTACGTTTAACGTGAGAATGGCGCCCTACGAATCAGGAATCGTCCAACAAGTAATTCTTAGCTTCATTAAGACTCCGGCGTCAGAGTACGTGCTATACGCTACGCTCAAACTGGTTACGGGAGATACAGGTCTTTGGTCTGCCAGGGCTCCAATATTCGTCGATGACTTGAGGTCTCAGGTAATACTTTGGAGAGGTTTGAGGCCCGAGCAGCGGAGTAAATACTTGGGTGGTTCGTCTTGAAAGCAGCATTTTTTTTGTTGTTATTGACGATTGGAGCGGCCGCACTCCCAATTCCTTCGGTTTCCCAGGCGGTTTCGCGGCCACTTTCAAAGGCAAGCGTACTGGGCTATCTCCCATATCAAAATCCAAAGGGGGCGGCCTGGTATTTATCGCACTTCTCCAGCGATTTCAATTCTTTTTTTTATGAGGATATACCCGTCGGTGATTCGAAGGACCTGTCGGTTGTCAATTCGTTGGCTTCCAAGTACCCTAACGTTACTTTTATGGTGCAGTTTGTTATCCCGCCGTCGGTGGACCTTTATAATGGGACCCAGTTAAGGGAAGCCGAGCAGGAATTAAAAGCGTCGATATTAGACCTTAATCAGAGCAACGAAAGATGCGTAGAAATCGAAGCCATGGGCGGTGGGTCTTGGTCTCTTGATTGGAGTACCCCAACTCGGGCCGAGGAAGCCTCATGGAGCGCCTGGCTGGCCGAAAGGGGGCTGCCGAAAGTACCCTACGATCCGGTAAACACGGTATACGAGCCCTTATTCGCGCAGTGGGCGGTCAATAGTTCCGCCAGCATAGCCGCCCAGCTCATTAACTTTAGCAGGAGCGTTAGGCCCGGCCTTGAATACGGGTTGTGCCAGTACGATTCAATTGCTCAGGACACGAACTCTAGCAGTTCGCTTTATACTTTCGTAAAAATAGCAAGGCCGAATTTTGTTTTAACCATGAATTTAGCTCTCGCCGTGCCTGCGAAAGGGTTCACGAGTTATCCTTACGTCTTCGTGCTTTTGACGCTCCCCATGGATCCCTCTTACTATAAGGCGCTTGACGCGCAACTTATGGTCAGCGATTCTTTCGCCGCCATAACTTCTTCTAGCGACGATACTATAGGGATGAGCGTGTATAAGTTCACTTTAAACGAGCTCTCCACGTACTTGTCCGGCGCTACCCCGATAATTAATATGGCTTTTGCCGATCCTTCGGGTAACTATGTGAATCAGCAGGAGTTCGTGCTTGATCCGGCCCTCCAGCTTAGTTCTTTGCCGAGTCCTTCCATAGAGCGGGCAACCGTACTCGTCATAAGGCCGACTTTTTCTTTGGGCTACCAGAATTGGACAGCCTACTATCAGCAGGAGTTATTCTATTCGCTCACGGTATTAGGTATACCTTTCGATTACGCATCGGAGGCGTACGTTTATTCCAATCCATCCATCCTACAAAACTACAAGTACATCATCTATGCGTCCACGCAGGTAACCCCGCAGATGCTCTATATACTGTCCCAGGACAAACAATCTACGAAGATCGGCCTGAGTAGCATGATACCGGGCTACATTTATTCTCCTTTGCCCGGCTCTTACAACGCCTCCGGCGCATTTACGCACCTGATCGCCAACTTTTCGGTAAATACTTTATCCTCTGTATTCGGGAAAAAACCAAACGATTATTATGCGCTTTATTTCGGAAACAACGAGTTGTCGTGGGCTGACCAACCTAATTACAGCGGAATTTTTCTAGATGGTAATCGGATAACCGTTCAGGAAACCGATTATCTTGGCCTTTTAAAGGGCGCGATAACGATGGCGCAAATCGCTTGGATACTGGCAGGCTCGGGTGTTGCTGTGCTGGTTGCGTCACTATATTACGGCAGGCATAGAAAAAGAAAATTAGAAAAGCTATTGGAAGAAGAAAGAGCCTCTTGAGCCGCTAGTGCGCTTTAAAGAATTTTGCGGCGCGGGGGAAAAATTGCTCCGATGCGCGGCATTTTATATCGAACTACTGCGGTTTGCGCAAGTCCTCCAAAAACGTTCTGAGTGCGTTTCGCATTATTCCGATGGAACGTCACTCTGACATCCTCTCATCCCTGAAGGATGGAGGTTCCTGCTTCATCGACGGTGCCCCCATCATGCCCTTCTAGTCCGGAGGTCTTATTCCATCTCAGGCCCTTTTTTATGGGCTTATCAGGCGTGAATTCCCCACTGCCCGCGGGTACTGATCTTAATATCGCCTGAATTGATGAACTTTGCGGTTGGCAATTCATCTCCTCCCTAAAGGTCGGAGCTTTCTTGCTCATATGTAGTAATGGGTACAGCAGCCTTTTAACGGCTCTTTAGTTAGAGAGTTATCTAGGTGCTGGATGCGGTCGTTCGCGGTTAGATTCGATAAGGGTTGGTCGTATGACCTGTATTTATTTATATTTTTTGAGTAACGATTTTCTTTCTCTATATTATGAGTTTAGACGGAGTTTGGACAGTTTTGGAAGTCTAGCGCTAACTTTGCACATCGAGTTTCAATGGGAAACGACAACGAGGAGGTTGGATTGCTAGAGAGTGACTTCGTGGCGATGCGGGTTTACGCGTTGTGGTTTTGGTGACATTCGAGTGATGAGAATATAATGATCTGTCGATATATTTTTATCCGCGCGCTTATCTCGTATGGTTAAGCGCTGCCCCGAATGTTGAGCACCGAACGATGAGGGCAGATGCGGAGAAGAGCGGCACGCGGATGATTGGATGATCCCAGGTACAGCTGTGCATCTAGACACATCTAAGAGCTCAAGACGCTCCTATCCGGCCAGCACTGGCCCAAATCTGGTCTGCGGGCGTAGAACTGTCCGCGGAATCCCATCTAACCCTCAAAATAGTGCGGATCTAGATGGGCTATCTAAGTCATCGATGGCTTTAGCGTGAAGAAACTTCGAAAACGTCGTGTACCAGATCCCCTGAGGCACATGCTGCGTCCCCCTTTTAATGGGATTGCCTACCTTCATGGGCCTCATCTGTTGTAACTCTTTCTCTATGATTTGAAGTTTTCCCATAGCTGGCCTCCTTTTTTACTCGAGTAATTCAGCCCGATAAGGAAGGTGGTTGTATGAAGCCGGGCGCAATTTAAAGGTCTTCTTCGAAGAATTAGCCGTTGGAAACGATTTCGCGGCCAAAAGGCGGCAACCCCTCTTCTTAAATTTCTGACGGCGAATGGCAAACGTTTTATGCGGCGCGAGCTGGCGCAAGACTTATTGGCTACAGCGCATATTTCATGTGGCTAAATACTTATTAAAATACCTGCCGATTCTGCTCATTTTGTTGACGGTTTTGAGCGCTTTACCTCAGGTTCAAGCCTCCCCCGCGTCAGCTGCTCAAATTAGGAATTCAGAAATGATTTGGTCGACTCAGGTTCCTTGGCTGGCCAGCAACGGGGCGCCGCATAATTTTCAGTACTTTGAGGAAATAGCCTCGTACGGGTATAATGCAATAATTTTATGCGTCCCGTGGGGTGAAATTGAGGTGGGGCCAAACCAATTTAATTTCACGCTGTTGGATACCTACGTGAATTATGCAAGAAAACTTAATTTGGGTGTGATATTTGCCCTGCTTTACGGTGTAGACTGCTCCGGGGGTGACCCCAACCCTGAACCGCAATTCCTGCTTAAAAATGGCGAGATGGAGGTTAGCCCAAACGGCCAAGAGGAGTCTCCGGCCTACCTGTCTTGGTGGAACGCAACCGATCGCTCCTACTTTTTCGGCTTCGTCAAGGCCGTAATCGAGAGGTACAACTCCTACCCCAACGTCAGGGGGTACCTTATAAATTACGGATGGCTTGATGACGATTGGGGTCCTGCCGTAAACGGCATGCCCATGGGCTACTCGGCGTCCGACATAAAGGAGTACGCAACCGTCTATTTACCCTCCATCTATAAGAATATAACCTCATTAAACAAAGCCTGGGGAACGGATTACTCCTCGTTTTCGCAGGTAAATACCCCCGGTGGCGACTATCAAGACTTCAGGATATGGAGCATCAACGTTACCTACTCTTACATTTACTCCATGGCAAGAAATTTAACGAGAAAAGAGCTCTTTTTATACTGGGGTGGCAGTCCTGAGGACGCCTACGCGATTCAATTCCCCTACATTTATTTTTCCCTCGCCAAAAAGTATAACGTTACCATAATACTGGATGACGCTGATAACCTAGAATTCGCGCAGGATTTTTCCGGCTTAGCCAGGCAATACGGCGTAAGCCTTATGATGGAGTGGACGCCTTCAGAAGGGATTGGGAATAAGGCCTACTACGCGTATTACCTATCCCACCCTGCCCTAGCTTATCCTTACTTGAGGGGAGAGGATTACTTCGTCTTTATTAGGGGAGGTGGGGCCTGGCCTACTTTTTCATTAAACTCCATGGCAATCCGCATATACTCGCTTATCAACGGTACTTATCTAAACGACAGCCAGGACGTTTTGCCAATTCTCGCAAACGTTTACGTGGTTAAGGACGGGCCTGTTTCATACGCGGTTTTGAGCGATTACGTGGTAGTTCTGGGATCTCAAACCGCTTCCCTTAACCTAACGGCCTTGGGGTATTCCCCCGCCCTTAACTACAGCGTGCTTAACTTCAACACGGGAAAGCTCATGCCTTCCTCCTCATTTGTTGTCAACTTCCACGGGCTTAGCGGCACGATATTCTTGGGGGTATTTCCGACCCATTTAAACTCCTCTTTAATCCTGCGCTACGCGGGTTCCGATTACAACTCGACGATAAACGCCTCCGAGGTCCGCGTAACGGGCTACTCTTCCCAGCCGGGCCGGCTATTAACCATAGTCAGCTCAAATTCCTTTTCGGCTGGCCTCATTTCTTACGAGGTAGGCGTCGAAGAGGAACCCGTCGGAAAGGGAAACTTCAGCTTGACGGTTACAATGCCCCCCCTCGTAAATGGCTCTTACTCTATTAGCGGGTACCTCTTCGAAGGCAATACCGTAGTGGGGGCTTATAGCCTGCCCTTTTCAATTGGAGCGGTAAAACCTGAAGCACCGGGACAAGCAGCAGAACAGCTATGGCTACCGCTGGCAGCGCTGTTAGTCGCTTTAGCTTTAGCCTCCTTTGGTTTGATCTCCCGCCGCAAAAAAATGGAAAATAAAACGACTGGAAATGAACTAGCGCTGAAAACCGAAAGAGAATCGGCATCGGCGGAGATTAAGCTGAAATTAACGCGCGGAGATGGATTGAAACTGCTAACGTATTTGAAGGAAAACGCCTTAACAAGCGGCGAGGCCAAGGGCCGCTTCAGGGTTCGCGAAGGGCCAGCGCTGGACCCCAGCGCGCTGTCCCTGACGGCGAAATTAAGTTTCCCCCCGTACGAATTGGAGAATGAGCAGCAGGTCAGAATAACAATTCAGGAAAGCGGCGGTGCTTATTACCCCACCTTTGAAGTAAAGCGCATATCCGGCGATCCTTCGCGGTGGCAGGCAATGGCCAAACGCTTCTTAAGGCAGCTTGCCGATTTCGTTAAAGAGTGGGCCAGGGGGAGCCAAAACCCCAAAGTCAGCGGGTAGCGGTTTGAGCGCACGCCGTAATCCGGTTTTAACCCAAAAGGAGACCAAAATCATTGAAGCCTAAAACTGAAGGCCTTTTCGCGGTGCACAACTAATCTACGATGCAAACTTCTACTCGCTAGCATCATTCGACAATTCTCGATCAGCGAAAACTATTACTTATTTAAATTCATCAACTTCGAATAAGGAAAAATTTGTTAGATTCAGGATTCAGCTCCGATTCAGGCCCTTTAAAAAATGTGTAACTGGTCGGTATTTGGGCCTGCTAGATGATTACACAACCATATTGCAGAGTGCAAGGCATGAGACCGAAAATAAAGCTTTCAACGTGCGATGAAGCCGAGGCTAGCTCAGATGGCACTGGATTCAAGGCTGGCAATGCTGGGAATATGGGACTCTTGTGTAAAGAAAATAAGGAGAAAGTACTTTAAAGTAACTATAACTGCAGATGTGAGGTCAAAGAAGCTGCTGACGGTTGATGTAAAAAGCGAGGGAGGTTCTGAGCCGAAGGCAGCTGTGAAGCACATAAAGCTGTTAGAGGAAAATGGGATTAAACTGAAGAAGTCCTACGGTGATGATTGACGCAAACGAGATATTCAATGCAATTGGTGATGCAGAATCAGCAGCGAAGATAAGGAAGAGCGCTACAACTTATCGTTGTAGGGGTAGCCGGAGAAGAAGACAGGGAGTCAGGAAGTACATGAAGCTTGGGTACAAGACATGGGCAAAAGAGACCAAGCATGGGCTGAGATGGGCTATCGAAGGGATATTATCAGTGAAGAGGAAGTTCGGGGAGGACCTTAGGGCAAGAAGCCCCATTGGTTTGCTAGCGGAAGCTACGCAGAAAAGTGGATTTATGATGAGATGGTGAGCTATGGGAGGAATTCAATGTTGTCCACGATCTAGGCTATCAAATTATATGTGCCAAACCGCTAAACAATTATTCAACGCAGCAATTGGTACCATAATTATAGGGTATGCTTGCCCGCATCGGGCGATGGGCGCGATAAACATCGACTGGGCGGCCGTCGGAAGGGTGGATGATTGGGCGCGCCCCTCTCCAGCTGTATCAGCCTCACTCCGCCGCCCCGAACTTCGCCGGATCGTAGGCCCTCCTAGTCTCCACGACCACCCTCCCTCCCATCCTCAGGAAGTCCTTCGGCCCTAATTTCCTGAACTGAACTGCTCCCACTCCGTCGCCAGTGAGGACCGCGCCGTCCAGGCACCTCTCAGGGTCCCTGCTAACATCGATCCCCTGGGCCCTGGCCGCGGGGTCGCAGACCCTGACGGTCGCCCCCCTCCTCCCCATCTCCGCGAGCCAGATCGCCGGGGACTCCCTCGCGTCGTCCGTCCCAGGCTTGAACGACGCCCCTAGGACCGCGATCACCCCCCCTTAGCCCCCGAGCTGCCCCTCCAGTGTCCGCCACCTCCACGCGAGGACTATCTAGGGTCAGCGATGCTCTCGGCGGATCGAGCTGGCCGAGCTAGCGCGACGAGGGGAACCGCGCCGCCGTCGGCGAGGCCCTGAGCGGCTTCTACCTTCGCCCCCCACCCCGGCCGATCCACCGTTTTGGACCTGCCCTTCTCGGTGCTTTCGTCGCCTCCCGAGCAACGTTTAAATGCCTTGGCTCCCCACCATTATGAAGGGCGTAGTGCTGGCCGGCGGGAGGGGCACCCGTCTCCTCCCCTCACCAAGGTGTTGAACAAGCACCTCCTCCCTCCCTCCCCGCTTGCGACAGGCCAATGATCTACTACCCCATTTCCACCCTGGTCAAAGCTGGGATAACCTCTTTTAATGGTGACGGGGAAGGAGAACGCGGGTGCCCTTTGTCCTCCTGGGCTCCGGGAGCGATTTCAAGGTCAGCTTCCAGTACGCGCTTCAGGAGGAGGCCGGGGGGATAGCTCAGGCTTTATCCCTCGCCGAGGACTTCGCCGACGGAGACGACGTGACCGTCATCCTGGGCGGCAACGTGATGTTCGGCGCCTCTTCCTACGTCAGGTCCTTTTCGGGAGGGGCGATGGCCTTCTTCAAGAGGGTTAGGAACCCGCGCAGGTTCGTCGTCCCCGCGTTCGAGGGGAAAAGCTGGTGGCCATCGAGGAGAAGCCGTCTCACCCCAAGAGTGGCTACGCGCAGGTCGGCCTTTACGTGTACGACTCCTCGGTTTACGATAAGATGAGGAGGATGAGGCCCTCGTCCACGGGCTTCTTGAAGAGCTTCTCATCGAATTCCTTTTCTCGGACGACATAGCGGGATGAACCAATGGGCATTTAGAGGGCGGTGGATCCATGAGGAAAACGAATCGATGAGTAGGAAATGTATCAATGAGCGAAGTGAATCAATGAGGTGGATCGTGTGACCAAGCGAGGCCGTTAGTCCCGGAATATCATAAAGGGAATTGAAAGGGTTTTTTCGGTGAAGGTGAGAACACGACGGGGGCAGAATCTCACAAAGAGAATTGAAAGACGCCCTTTATGGCAGTAGGGCAGGGAGGGGGTAATTAGTAATTTACCAAAAGTGTGAGGGGCGTAATTAGTAATTTACTAAAAGCGTACTAAAACCCCTACTAATGATTATTACATTATCCAGGGGGCCAGCGGGAGCTACCCAACTGTCCGTTGTCGCCCTCAAATTTAAGGGTTTCTTCGAGGGCCATTCGTTTTAGTATTTCTATTAGTGCAATAATGAAAATACTAATGCGGGCTCGGCCTTTTAGGCGCTTCTTTAGTAGGGTTATTAGTGCAATAATGAAAATACTAATGCGGGCTCGGCCTTTTAGGCGCTTCTTTAGTAGGGTTATTAGTGCAATAATGAAAATACTAATGCGGGCTCGGCCTTTTAGGCGCTTCTTTAGT
>Ga0080003_1000551_pt1 | contig 24514 bp, 22 predicted proteins | sample JossMetagenome_FD_69206 | JGI IMG/M metagenome (GOLD analysis project Ga0080003, IMG submission 69206) | Hot spring microbial communities from Joseph's Coat, Yellowstone National Park, USA - JC2_E (SPADES assembly) (version 2) | ecosystem: Environmental > Aquatic > Thermal springs > Hot (42-90C)...
TGAAATACTGTTCATCCTTCTTTGACTTGAATGTTGGATAAGCTGTATTGTGTTTTAAGAAAGATTTGAATGCCTTATCCAGTTCCACTAGGGAATGCTGGAGGCTCTGTGAATTTATTTCATTTAACCATGTTATTTCTCTCTTCAATGCTGTGAGCATCTTCATTGTATCGAATGAAGAAACACACTTCTTTTTTTTATGATCTGCATAATACTTATTTCTGACCTCTAGAAAATGATTCCATACAAATCTACAAGACCCGAAGTGCTTTTCCAGGAGAATTTTCTGATTCTCATCTGGATACAATCTCACCCTAAGGGTCTTGATCATTACTTACACAATATCATTATTTTCAATAAGTCTTTCGGAATTCATCTCCTCACTGAAAGTCGGAGCTTTCTTGCTAATATCTTTGTAAAGTTTATTCTACACGATGTAAGAAGTGGAATCTCTGTCGAAATTATCAACTATTTTAACGCCTTCCCACTTTCCTGCGGGAGCATGCATAAGGAAGGGATAAACCTGCCAGGGATCCTTTTCGCTTAAGAGACGTGCTGGGTGACCTTCCTCAAATATACCTTTGCATATTTTAGCGGTTACGGCCCTGGTACTCAACTCATCAAGAAATCCGAGAGAATGGAGATATTCATGCATAAGGATTACGAAAACGTATGAGTTGATCTCAATCGGGGATCTATTTGCTGCTTTCAATGAGCCCAGGAGATTTTTATTAATCACTATGTAATTTCCACCGACTTCCCAGAATGCCCCAAGCTGCGGAGGCAAATCAGCCAGTGCAAGGCCGAGCCCAGCCCTTTCCTTCCCGGTGAAGGTCTTTACGGCCCTCTTGACAAGTGAAAATATTGAATTATAATCTGTCTCTTGCCTCAATTCGTATGAAAGCTTTTCAAGTTTCGATGAGATTTCTTTTCCAACTGGCTTCTTCATGGGATCCCTATCCTCCTGCCTTTCCGGAAATGCGATCCTTTTTTCATCCGATGAAAAGTACATGGAAAATGAGTTCGTTCCTCTACTTCAATGCTTGGTAGCTACGAATGACACCAGGAAAAGGTGCTGAATCCAGAGAGGTCGAATATAAGGTTTCTGGGCGATTTATCATTAATAATTGGAAAGTAGATCCATCAAAATAGAGAAGGTTATGGTCCCTTCTAGCAGTGAGGGGGATCATAACCCGGAAAATGTGAATATTCTAAATCTACTGGAATCGTTCAGGCGAACTTCAGGGGTGATATCACATCTCCGAATTTCTTCTGTGCTTCAATAAGTCTTGCGGTTTCCTCATCAAGCTCTCTGAACACCTCTGGAGGCGTTGTCTTTATCGTGGCATATACATCCCTTATCCTCTTATTTTTTTCAATTAGTTTTGAAACCCTTATCGCGAATTGTTTCTCGTAGTCATTCAGCGTATATTCCTTACCGAGAACGCTCTTGAATAGTGGCTTTAGGTCCTCATATTTTGGGATGTAACCAATGGGAGTTTTGATAGCACCTATTTCCCCGTGGACCCTGCGTTCCATCCACTTGAGCCAGACGGCCTTGTCCACCTTATCATTAAGATATTTTCCGTTCTCCTTCAGGAAGTAGTTAACTCCAAAAATGCTTGGCTTGTTCTTTAGTTTCTTACCGAAGTCCAGGTAGTTCCTCAGGTATTTTCCAAGGTCCACTGACATGAATTCCATTATGGACATGGCGTTAAACGTTCTCACTCCCACTTTTCCGAGGGTTGCAGCTGTGGATTCAGATTCTATGCTGGCACCCTTATTGACAACACCGTGGTCCCAACTGAGCGCTTCACAGACGGGTGGCCAGGTATCACTGTCCCTTCCACCGAAAATCATACCCCCCACCGGAACTCCATTCTTCTCGTTTAAAGCCTTCCTATCAAGTCCAGGGAATGAATTCAGGCTTACGGTAAACCTTGCATTCTTGTGGGACGGTGGTATCTCATTACCCTCAGCATCTTTCTTGCCGACGTACCATTCACCGCTGTGATTTATTCCCTTCGTAGGAATATCCTCCCCCATTCCGTTCCAGTAAGGTTTACCATCGCTGATCAGAACATTCGAGTAGATAACCTCATCATCCCCGTGAAGGACGTTCCAGATTGCCTTATCATCTTCTTTGTTTATTCCCTCTATGATTCCAAATATGCCAATCTCCGGGCTTATAGCAAAGGCCTGCCCATCCCTCTCCCTAATAAGCGCGAGATCATCCCCCACAATCCTTTCCCCTTGGACAGTACAGGTTGATGTTTTCCCGCAACCTGAGGGGAAAGCCCCCGTTAAGTATGTCACCCTGCCGTTAGGTCCGTTTACCCCCATGATGAACATATGTTCTGATAACCACCCTTCATTCACAGCCTTGTTGATCGTGAGCCTGAACGCAAGTTTTTTTGGGCCCACGGTGTTCCCAGCGTACTGTGTGTTCACAGAGAGAGACATACTGGATTCGAGATCGAAGAATACCCTTCTGTTCTTCAGATTCTTGCTCGTCTTCCGCTCATCCAGTTCCCCCTGGCTGTGCACGAATCTGAGGAAATCAATCCCTTCATTCTCTACAAAATACTGGTAGGCTGTTCGGTAGAGAATCATCTCACTGTGCATAACATAAAAGGAATCCGTTATCTGAACTGCTTTCAGGGACATGGGGGATTCCAGGGGCCCCAGGGAAAAGAACCCCACGATCATAGTTCTTCCTTTCATAGAACCCTCCATCAACGCCTCTATCTCTCTTATACCGTCCTCCCTTTTCATTGAATTGATGAAAGGGATCTTCTCTCCTTCTGAGGTGAGCATCCTGGTATTTTCCTTATCCCTTGCCTGATCGTAGTAATTGTCAAAGTGATAAGTGTTCCTATCTTTTTTCAGTTTGCTCTCTTCTCCAAGCTCAATCGCCTTATTCCTGACAAATTCATAATCATCTCTGGAATCAGTGACAATGAATATTGAAGAAGGTTTCATTAGGTCGTAGTAATAATTCACGAACTCCATCACCTTTTCGTTTTTAATCTTCAGAATTTTCTCACTCTCGCTTCGCGGGAGATTTTCTATCAAAAGGTCTCTCTTACTCATGTTATAGGGTAGTATAATTTTAATAATAATTTTACCCATTTCAGCTGGATGATATTAGGTGATAATTTCAAGGAAAACGCATCGAGCATCCAATCCGCGATATTGTGATCTCACTTGTTTTTCTTGAATATTGATAATTACAGTCCTTTTTTCTAATATTCGAAAAATCCTTATTCTTAACGCAGCTGATAACTTACTCCTGTGTATGCGTACCTTAACAGAAGAAGATTCATGCATTTTTCCCTATAAGCTTAGTCAACATTAAAATATTTGAGAATCAATTATTAAATTATGGACGGAATCAATTTTGATTCCATAATAAGTGAACTTCGTAAAAACCTTAGACCTTATGATGAAGTTGAAGGGAGTACGACCAGAATACCTGAAAGAGGCATAGACGAAAACATTCTAATTGAGAGAATAACGCAATATACCAAAAGGGAAAATATTCCGTGGCAGCAGGGTAAGGTATCCGGAGCAGTGTACTATGGGGACGAACCTCTTCTCTCCTTCTATGATAAACTTTATCACATAGTTTCACAGACTAATGCCCTTCATCCCGATATTTGGCCAAGCATATCCAAATTTGAAAGGGAGATAGTAAGTATGTCGGCCTCCCTCATGAAAGGGGACTACGGTACCCGTGGCTCTGTTTCCTCTGGAGGCACGGAAAGCATACTCTTAGCCATGAAAACTTACAGGGATTACTTCAGGAAGAAGAAAAACATCACCAATCCGGAGATCATTTTGCCTTCATCTGCTCATCCTGCGTTTCTGAAGGCCTGCGAGTATTTCTGCATAAGACCTGTGATTACGGACCTGGACCAGGATTTCAGGGCGGATGTTGAAAAGATAAAGGAAAACATCAACGATAATACCATCGGGATAATAGGGTCGGCTCCTAATTTTCCATTCGGCACTTTTGATCCCATACCTGAGATGGCTGAGATCTCAATGGACAAGGGCATAGGGATGCACGTTGATGCATGTCTCGGGGGATTCATAAATCCATTTGTGAGGGAAAGCGGTTACGAAATTGTGGATTCTGATTTCTCGGTTGAGGGGGTGACATCCATCTCCATGGATACTCACAAGTACGGATACGCACCCAAGGGCACCTCCGTGATACTCTACAGGAATAGTGATTTCTTCCAGAATCAGATATATGCAAATGCCACATGGCAGGGCGGGATATATTTCAGTCCCACTTTACAGGGAAGCAGAGCCGGTTTTCCTATTGTTGCAGCCTGGGCTGCCATGCAACTGATGGGTTACGATGGCTATAAAAAGGCTGCAAAAGAAATATTAGATGCTGGGGACTACATAAAAAGATCCGTTGAAAAGATAGATGGGTTAAAGGTTATAGGTACCCCTCTGTGGGTTATTGCGATTACTTCTGATCTGATGGATCCGTACCTTGTCTGGGAAGCGATGGGAAAAAGCGGGTGGATGCTTAACGGTCTTTCCAATCCTGCAGGTTTCCATATAGCACTCACTCACAGGCATACGCTGAAGGGAGTAAAGGAATCCTTTGTTGAAGACCTCAGGAAAGCTGCTGAATTAGTGAGGTCTGGAAAGATTAGCGCATCCTCAATGGCTCCCATCTACGGGATGGCTTCTACACTGCCAAGAGAATCAGTTGATCTCTTCCTTAAAAGTATTGTAGAATGGCTCTACAGTCAGTAATGGGATAAGTGATCTACGGTGAGGGACGCATTCATTGGTATCGATCTCGGGACATCATCCGTGAAGATCTCCCTAGTTGATGCTAATCGAATTTCCCTAGGTACCGCAACTAGAACTTACGAACTAAGGATAGGAAAGGACGGTATGGCAGAACAGGATCCACAGCAATGGGTGGATGGAGTCCTGGACGGAATGCAGGAGGTAATATCAAATGCCAGTGATGTTGCTATTAAGGGAATAGGATTGACGGGACAGTGGTCAGGAACAGTCCCTGTGGACAGGGATGGAAATGCGATCCATGATGCAATAATATGGATGGACACCAGGGGGAGCAAGGAAATAGAAGATCTTACGGGCGGTTTTCCGTCCCTTGCGGGGTACAGGGTTGATAAACTTGCAACATGGCTTAGAATAACTGGCGGGGCTCCGACCCATTCAGGGAAGGATTCACTCGCCCACATCCTCTACATAAAGGAAGATTTACCTGAGCTGTATGAGAGGACTTACAAGTTTCTCGAACCAAAGGATTTCATCGCATTAAAATTGACTGGAAAATTCGCAGCCTCCTGGGACAATGTAGCCCTCCTCTGGGTCACGGATAACAGGAACGCATGGAATATTCTATACAATGAAAAATTGATCCAGATGTCAGGGATATCCCGCGAAAAGCTTCCTCTTATCGTAAAGCCCACGGATATTGTCGGCTCGTTGAAGCCTGAGATCTCGGGGAAAATTGGGATCCGGGATGCTAAAGTGGTATCCGGGTGCGGAGATATGCAGTGTTCCCTAATCGGTGCAGGATGTGTGGATGACTTCCAGACCTTATTGTATCTAGGCACATCCTCCTGGATCACCTCGCATGTACCATTTAAGAAAACTGATATCTTCCATAATATAGCCTCTCTTCCAAGCGGTATACCGGGGAAATATTTCATTGCGGCTGAGCAGGAAAACGCCTGTAACTGCATGGAGTTTGTTTCTGGAATTATGGGGATTGACGGGGACGAGAAGTATTCCGTAATAGACAGCCTTTCCAACCAGGCGATTCCTGGTTCCAATGGGCTTCTCTTCCTTCCCTGGGTCTTCGGTGAGAGAGCTCCAGTTGAGGATCCATACCTGAGAGGTGGCTTCTTCAATCTCTCCTTGGAGAATGACAGGGGTGATTTTCTGAGGTCTGTAATGGAAGGGGTCGCCCTGAATTCAAAGTGGCTGCTGAACACAGTGGAAAAATTCACTGGCAGGAAGTTGGAGCAACTTAAAATGAGCGGTGGCGGGTCCCTTTCTCCCGTATGGGTACAGATCATCTCAAACGTTCTTGGAAGAAAGATAAGGGTGGTTAATGATCCAAGATTTGCAACTGTAAGCGGTGCAGCTATGATTGCAGCAGTTGGGCTTGGAATGCTTAACTTTTCAGATCTGAGGAATATAGGCGAACCGTATAAGGAATATGAGCCCGATCCTGGGTTGGCATCCATTTATCAGGATAAATTCAACCAGTTCCTGGAATACTTCAGGAACAACAGAAAAAGCATGAGGAAATACAACGCAAGATGATCTCAATGATCCAGAATTCTGGATTTCACCACTTTCCTTGCCTCATCGAAGTCCTTGACTTCCTTCCATAGATGTATGAAAACAATATTGCCCACATACTTCCTTATCTCATCGACATGAATATCTCTGTCATCCACATACACCACGTCCTCCGGTCTTATTGATACCCCCTTATTTCTCAGCGATGTGATGGTATCTAGCAATCTTTCATATTTTCTCGGATTGTATTCTATTCCCTGGTAATCGAAAAGATTAATGACGCCAAGCTTTTCTAGAGCTTCAAGTGCATTCTCCGGTATATTCCAGCTCAAAGTTGAAACGATAGCCCCATTTTCCTTTGCCCATATGATGAATGCCACGGCCTCCCTGTTCACCCTTATTCTTACCCCTTCCCTATTCTCTATCATTCCATCTTCAACTTTAAAATATGGCCTGGAAACTGAGGAAATATCAAGATTATCCCATAACACGCCATCGAGATCCATAGCGAGCAGCCAATGTTTCAATTAATTCCTCACATTCCAGAAATGCAGCGAGAATTAAAGATATTTCGTGATTATGGATTGATTCCAGCTTTCTGATGCAGTCAAGCAAATCTCAGCTCTCAAGTATCCCTTCCGCAAGTTCACAGAAACTCTTTATCAAGAAAAATTGCCAGTACGGTTCCCCTGAACATTCCCTGAAATGGGATATACATCCATTTGCTTATACCGCTATACTTCAGCTGCATGGTGCCAGATTTTCCTTGTATCAGTTAGCCTCGTCCCGATGATGAATGCTACAACCATCAGTATCCCTGAAAAGATGAGGGAGATGAACCATTGATCGCTAACTAGAATTTTGAATTCAAGCTGAATTGCTACCATAACTGGCATAACAAGTATGAAAAATAGAGCCCCCACCTGCGACATAAGCCATATCATGCTTGCGGCAGTTCCTGCCCTGTTTTTCCCTGCGGTTTCAAGCGATATCTGTAAACCCACCGGTGCAAGGGAAAGGAGGGTGAAGCCTATGGCAACTGCAAGGATTGCATAGTATAACATATTCACCCTAAGTGAAAAAAGGAACAGCAAAATTGCGGTGAGAAGGCTATTCACTATGACTATCTGTTTCAGCTTAGAATACCTATCCGAAATGTAAGATATTGTGACCATCCCAAATATTCCGCTTACCAGCATGGCGGCACCTATCAACCCTCCGTCCAGGGATGTGATCCCCCTCGAAAAGAGAATGGCTTCAATCCACTGTACAAGCCCACTGAATATTCCAACACCTATGAGGAAAAGAATCATCAGCAGTACTATGTTCCTCATTTTGAAAAGCTGACTGATCTGTGACGTGACGCTTTCCTGAGCTAGAGGCGTTGCCGTTACGCCCCTGGGATATTCTCTGGCAGAAATCAGGAAGAGCAACACAGAGAATGTCACTATCAGCGAGACAATGACAATATTTTCCTGAAGTTCTGAAAAAATTGGGTTGGGAACCATTACAGGAACTATGATCAGTGCCAGTATCATCCCGATAATTTGCCCCATTGTGGCAATACCATTTGCAAGGGCCTGTTCTCCCTCCGGAAACCAGTTCCCCGCCAATTTTGATATTCCGTTGTAAACAAATGGTTGCCCTATTCCTGCAAGACTCTGGAAAATGAACAGAATGGCGAAACTCTTAAAGCTAAGAAGTCTCAGCCAGGAAAATATTACCAGTATGATGCCACCTATAGAAACCACTCTCTTGAACCCCCACCGGTCCACCATCAAACCTGTGGGTATAGATATGGGAATGAAAAGAAGCGGCCATAGTCCAGACATGAGACTAATTGGTCCCAATCCAACATGAAATATGTCCTGCATCTGTGGCGATACTATCCCGGCAAAATTTAACCATATGATCTGCGAGGACATGGAAATGAGCATGTACCCGAGAAGAACTATCCATCTTCTGTTATCAGATGTATGAATACCAGGCTGATGCGTAAATATGGATGAAACTGTGAATACTTATAGATTTCTATTGCCCTTTTCCGTGGTTAAAGGTATGTGGCAGATTTCAAAAATCAATGGATATGAAGTTTCTCGTTTCAAAGGGGTCACAGGAAGCAAATCTATCAATTATTGGGTGGATATTATTTCCCTAAATTATGCAGGCACGGACGCGGTTATTTAAATCATTCCTCAGATCTTTTCATTGAAATTTACTGTGAAGTCGTCCATCAATTGCAGAATATAGGGTTGCGCCTCTTAACAATATGATCCTTCTTATCAGGGAATATTAATTACCCTGCTCACAGGAATCGCGCAAATTCAAAAAGAGACATAGTCCGGTGGAGAAACCTCTATTTCGTCCAGAGCGGATAGAAGGGTATCGTTTTCACTCTTCTTTCTGACGGAAAATCTTATGGCATCTCGCAAACCGAAGGAAGCGCAGTCTCTAACAAGAATCCCCTTTGACCTAAGCTTTTCTTTCACGTATGCTCCGTTTCCTACCGCTGCCAGAAAATAATTTGCATCTGTTTGCAGAGATGTCACCGCAGAAATTCTCTTCCTTTCTCTGCGTATTTTTTCAAGGGATGTGGTTAGAAATTTATTATCTCTGAGAATTTCCTCGATGAGCGAACACCCTATGCTTCCAATCCCCCATGGAAGCCTCCTTTCCCTGAATTTTCCCGCTAGACGTTCGGGAAGAATTGCATAACCAATGCGCACTCCTGAAAGATTGTATGCTTTGCTGAATGATCTCATAACTATAACGTTATCATTTACCTCATATCTGACCCTGGAATCCACAAAATCTATGAATGCTTCATCCAACGCAAGGATAAAGCCCCTATCCTCACTAAGTTCTGCCAGCTCCTTCACGTATCTGTAATACTTGCCTGTGGGATTGTTGGGGTTGGCAAAGAAAAGAACATCGTCCTTTTCCAGCATAAAGGCGGAGAGATCAGGGTCAGGGGAATTCACTATTTTCATTTTAGAGCCCTGGATTCTGGCAGTCCTTAAATATTCCCCATACGTGCTCCTCAATGATACGAATCTTCTCTTTCTAAAGTAATTTACAACTATGCTGATCTGCTCAGTAATTCCCGCTGTTATCACCACCTCCCTTTCTATGCCAAATTTCTCTTTGATTTCCCTTTCAAGCCTGTCCTCACAGTAAGGGTATCTGTCTATCCTCGCTCTTTTCAGGGCTCTACTCAGGAAAGGAGGTCTGTAGGGATTTGCCGAATAAGAAAAATCTATTAGATCCTCCTCCCCTTCCCTAGCTCCACCATGCTCCATAGAAATACACCACCATAGAAAAAACAAGAAACAGGGAATAAGAGATTCCGTATATCGCGCGTTCGAGCATTTTCAACTTACCGATATCCGGGAATGAAGGCCCATCAACATAGTAGTACCCTATCTTTTCTATCCTCACCCTGAAGAGAGCTGCCATTGTGGCCATCGAATACATCCCATTCAGCTTTAATTTTCTGTATTTTTTTAGATTGCTGATTACCCTTTTCGGACTTAGCAAGAGAATTATCAGAGCCAGAAGCCTTGAAGGTATAAAATTCATGACATCATCCATCCTGGCGGCAAATTTTCCGTAAAACTCGTACTTCTTATTTCTGTAACCGATCATGGCATCCGCAGTATTCACTATTCTGAAAATGACGGCGCCGTAGAGACCAAACAGGGCGAAGTAAAAAAGGGGGGATATCACAGAGTCAACGAGATTCTCTGCCCCGGATTCAAAGGCCGCAGAATAAAGATGATCCATATCAAGATTTTCAACATTCCTCGATACTATGAGCCCTGTGTTGCGCCTCAACTTTTCTAATTCCCCTGTTTCACACGCTCTCACAGATCTTACAAGTCCTCCTATTGAGAATGTTGATTTAAGAATAAATATCGTCACCGCTATCCTCGGTAAGAGGGGAAGGAAATGAATGAGATATATCGCAGAAGACCACACGGCAATTGCAACTATCACAGAAAGCATTCCGTTCACGAACTCCCCCGCATGACCGGAAAAGAGCCTGTGGTCATCAAATGCCTTGATGATCTTCCCAGTCCAAGCCACAGGATGGATGATGTTTGGATACTCCACAAGAAAATCTATCCCTAGGGAAGCAAGAATAATCAGGACCCATATCTCCCTACCTGTCAGAAGCAATGAGCTCAGCCCTCCTCAGATCATCTGTTGTGTTTATGTTGAGAGCAAGTATGGGATTTTTGAATTCAAAAATCTCATCCTCCGTGTCCCCAGAAACCGCAATGTTCAGACCGATATTCACCGCCACGTCTCCATCTTTGACCACGGCAGTCATGCTCCTTCCGTTAAATCTTGAAAGAAAGACATTTATGGTTAAAGGGTCAATGAATACTGAATCTCCATTAAGAAGGAGAAGAGGTCTCTTCAACTTTTCCAGGAGGAATTTGACGTCCTCAGGATATCCAGAACCCGGTGTCAATATACAATCATATTTCCTGCAGTACTCCAGGGTCAGGGGCGCATTGGGAGATACAGCGACCTTCCATTTCCCAACGCTCGAAGAAGAGATGTTCGATACGGTGATGTCTATTATTTTCAGGCCGTTGAGCTCCGCCATCAATTTCTCCCTGCCGAATCTGGATGATTTCCCGCCGGCCATCACAATCCCAAGCACATCAACCACATTGTCACCACCCTGCTTATCTCGTTCATGGCACCCAGTGAGTCCCCGCTCACGTAGGAAAAATTTTTAAGCGAAATGAGACCGATAATTATTGATATCACTCCGCCTGCGAAAACATCCAGCCAGATTTTCCAGGAGATCATAATTATTGGGAGAGAAATCAGGAGAAAGATGGGAGCGTCATATTTCTTCGTCCCGAGTTTGAAATCATGCGCGAGGCCTGCGTCCGGAGCTTTGAAAACTGTGAGCCCTACCAGCATGGAGAACTTTGCAGAAATTTCTGAAACAAGGAAGAATGAGAGGATAGAAAAGAGGGAAATTCTTATGGTGGATATTGCATAGAACTCCCCCAGAAGCACAAGCACCACTGAAAAGATGCCCGCAATTCCAGTATTCACATCCTTCATCGCCTTTACTTTCTCTTCCCGTGTCCCCTTTTTCATGATCCCATCTGAAAAATCCGATAAACCGTCAACGTGAATGAGGCCAGTGACACCGTAGATGGAAATGATGGAAAGTATTGAAACCAGGGTTCTCGGGAGAAACCTGTATGTCAGAAGAAAAATGGCAACAGGAAATAAGGATATGATGGCAGCAACGATAATCAAAAGGTAAAGTTTACCGGGATGTTCCTCTGAACCGCCCACAGGAATTCTTGTGAAGAAAGAGAGAAGAGTTCTCATCCCTACTCAATCTCCTTCCCCCGGTCATCTGCAAAACATTCCATCCCTCTCCGTGGATCCATGAATGATGTCCCGGCCTGTATCAACGTTCCCGGAACATTCGAAAGGGATAGAGCTCTCAAAGATGCCACGTTTTCGCTTTTCATTCCTGCTGGTATATTTCAAAAGGGTTAAATAAACTTTAATTTTATCAACCATGCTTGACATGATTTTCATACTAACCATAGGAAATACCGCTGTATCCAGAATCAAAGGGATAACTGCGGCAGGCGGAATTAAGAACTCATAAAATTCACTCCGCCGCCAGATGCGGAATACCTATTTTATGACAGACCCAGGTGCATAAATTCGATACCCGTGACACCATCAGGAAATCCAACTCCCGCAATAATTACCAAGGCAGCCAGGGAACTTGTGAAGTTCCCTGTTCTCGTGGTGAGGGCCGGCTCTATAGCTGAACCCTTAATTTCTCCGTATGATTTTCTTATGAGTTTTGCTTCCAAGAAAGTTTGCTACAAAACTATAGAATCTAATAAGATAGAAATTATCGCCAAAGCAATGCAAAAGTAGCTAAACATTACCTATCTATGATTTTCACAATCTAATGTTTAGATCTTTTCTGTAGTTTTTCTTCAATTATCAAAAGCCTTTTCCAATTACTAACACCGATGCAGCATGGCCCTAGCTCATTCTATATTCCTGCACCTTTCCTTCGTTGATAGCGTCAAAAACTTCGCTTATGGTTTTAATACCATCCGGAAGTTTGAAAACCCTTATTCCGTTTGAAGCAAAATCCTGTATTGCTCTCGGTCCTATCATAAAAACGGTTATTATGTCTGGCTTCAAATCAATGATCCTCTGATGTATATTCTTCCTTAATCCAGAAAATTTTTCATCCTCTTCCCTTTCTTCATGAGGTCCTTCGCCCTTTTCAAAATTTGTAGAAACCACATTGCCCTGGCCATCAACATCTATCAGAGCGAGATAAGCCGCTTGTCCAAAGTGTGGCGAAACGGAAGCATCCAATCCATTTTTATCCAAAGTTGGTATTAATATTCTCATATTCCATAACGGCATTAATAACGGACTTATAAATGATTCTAAAAATTCATTCAAAGAGACTTATATTTTTACTTACTGTGAGAGTCAAGAGACTTTTATGCCTGGTAATGTAGATGATAAAAACGCTTTGAGCTGAGGTTCAAACGCCACCTATAACCACGCTTCACTCTAACGTTTATTTTAGTTTCATCAATTAACAAAAATAGAATAATGTTTGTCAACTTCAAACAAATCAAATATGAACGAATACTCTTGGATCCATTTCCATATGGCTCATCTTAATCATAGGCTCTTACTGACTCAAGTACAGCCCTCCTCAAAATGGAGAAATAAAGCATAGAGTATGGGGCATTGGAGTCATTTTTCTAGTTTATGTCATCTTTTGCTGGAAATAAGGTCAACTAAAAATAAATTTTGAGCCCTAGCAGCACTGCGGTGCTAAATGGGCAAACATCATTAACATCAGTCGCTAGGTTTCATGCTCAACAGCATATCCCAGGACGGGGTTGACAGCAATCCCTCAGAAATCCTGATTGAAGCCATAAGGTTCGCAAGCTCGCAAGCTCTGCGCTTGCTTTGACCGTGCACTACTCCTGCAATGTATGCCGCATCAAAGGCATCTCCTGCCCCTATTGTGCTTTCAATACGTGACGGCCTGAAGGCAGCACACGTTTGGATCCTGCCCTCTTCTATTAGCATTGCACCCCTCTCACCAAGCTTTACAACAAAATCCCTTCCGGCAAGGCCTGCCAGGCGCTCAATTGCTGCATCGATTGGTAAACCTGTGTAAGAAACAGCTTCCTGCTCATTAAGGAACACTGTGCTAGACATAGCTATGAATTCATCCAGTGCAACGATTTTACCTATAAGTGGTCCCGGGTCAAAGAATACCATCCTTGAATTAGACGAGGCCATTTTTACTGCTTTAAGAATGCCATAATATGCCTTTCGCCTTTCTGTCAGATTATAACCCTCAAAGAAAATTGCTTTTGAACACGTTACCAGCGATCCGTCAATATCGTCTTCTGTAAGACCATCCCCCAGATACCCCACGAATGAGTGCTCCTTTGCTGGATCCACAAGGTTTATCGAAATGGGTGTTTTTCCTCCTCCCCTGATGAACCTGGTCTCCACGCCATTAGCTCTCAACTCATTGATGAGTGCAGAAGCAAACGGGTCATCGCCCACCCTATCCAAGATCGCCACCCTGAGCCCAAGTCTGCTTGCAATTAATGCAAGGCCAGAAGGGCCACCCGGCAGCATCACCATGTTTGGTGAAATCACGGTGCTTCCTCCATTGATCGGAAACCTGTTTACGTTAAGGTAAATGTCCAGGACGCTGTCACCGATTATAAGCAAATCATAACCTTGATGCATTTATAAGCTCCCTCCCAAGCTCCTTTAAATCAACTCTGGAATCCACTGCCCTAACCCATTCCTCAGGTATCATGGAAAGGCCTGAATATGCCCCAGCTAGCCCGCCGACCATTGAACTTATTGTATCGGAATCTCCGCCAAGGTTGACGCCCTCAATTATGGCATCATGAAAGTTGCCACCTGAATGAGCAAATATAGCTATTGCTGCTGGCACTGCATCCTCGGTTAGTGCTCCATGCGGTTCAAGGAGAAAGCTGTAAAGGTCATCGAGGAAACCGTCAAAGCTCCGATTGGAAATAGAGATTGCATCCCTGATTCTTGTTTCGATTGAGCTCCCTGGGTCTCCCATGGCCTTTGCGCCCTCGCTTGCTCCAACCAGCGATGCATCGACTATCCTGCTGATTTCTCTTTCGCCCTTAAGGCACTCCTTTACTGCAAAGCATAGAGCTGATGCCCCCGAAACAGATATCGCAGTATGGTGAGTTGGCATGCACGCATTGATCACGTCTTCAACTGTCATCCTGTCACTGGCCATGGCATCAAATATGGCAACCGGTGTAATCTTCATTGCACAACCGTTTGTAGTGCCCTTGCTTCCTGTTACTGAATAGGAAATGCCCTTCTTTAACCCCTCTATTGCAGCCCTAGTGCTAGGGCCTATCAGCGTGGTGTTTAGCACATCGTGCTCATCTGCCCACTTTAACAGCTCCTCTGCTACAGCTGAAGGGTCAACCTTTCCGGCGCGCACTATGGCCCTTGCAAGTGCAATTGTCAGCTCAGTATCGTCCGTGTACTGACCTCTGACCATGTTTGAGTGAACGGAACCCTCAAGTGGAGCTTCAAGGAAGCCATTAACCTTCCCGTACCTGTTCTTTATCTCGCTCCTGCTCAGGAACGTTGTAGGCATTCCCATTGCATCGCCTATTGCAACCCCGTAAAGGGTTCCGAAAACCCTGTCAGGCTCTATCACTTGTCCCATATTCTCACGCTCTGCCCCTTGCTAGTTTCCATTCCCCAAATGTACCAGGCAACCGCTGCACATAGCCCTGCTGCAAATATACCTATCCCAAGCCACATGTAAGACAGCACCGGAAGATTAATTGCGAGGAAGATGACGGGTATTGAGCCACCGAGAGATATGACCCTGACGATTGCAGTGTAAAGCCCCCTCTTCTTTGTTGGCCATATCTCTGACTTCAGGGTGTCCTCGGCAAGGAAGTATATGTTTATGAAGACTGATACCCCAACAAAGAGAAGCCAGAATATGAAAGTGTCTTTCAGCCAGTAATTTAAAGTGGGAATGAACAGGTATCCAAACACCACAACGGCGAGAGAAGAAAACAGCAGCATGGGCTTCCTATTGAACCTGTCTGCAACCAGCCCTATGAACCCTGCCAGAAAAGCTACTATGCCAAATATGAATATCAGCCAATCAGTGAGGCTTGGGAAAAAGTAAGGCCCAAGTGTAAGTACTATTAGGCTAAAGCCAGCAGTGTATGCCCAGCCTATGACACCCCCTATTAGTATCCTGAACCAAACTGGAGGGAGCTTGGAGGGCTTAACAACGCTGTCTTGTAAAATGCCTGTTCCATAGTACCTTTTCAGCTCCTCTTCAGCCCTTTCAGCCTTTCCCTTGGCTTCAAGCCACATCACAGATTCAGGTAGCCTGAGCCTTATTAGGTACATAACTATTATAGATATGAGCAGTGTTATGCCAAGCAGCTCTCTCTGTGCAACCACTGAAGATATGGCAAGGATGGCAAGGATTGCTGCTATGGAACCGCCTATGTTCGTGAAGTTGAGCTCAAGGAACAGCGCCCTTCCCCTGTACCTGCGCGGAAATAGCTCATGGGTTGCTGCCATTATGGTATTGTACTCACCGCCTGAGGCAAGGAGAAGCAACCCAACGAACACAAGTATGGCAATATAGGTGTAGCTGAAAATTAAACCCGCTGCACCTACCGCGTAAATTGCAAGGGTTATGTACAGCGTTTTCTTTCTGCCAACCCTGTCTGCAAGTGGTCCAGCAACTGCACCGCCTACGAGCAGCCATAGGGGGGGCCACACAGCCAAAAAAGCTAGCAGGACCCTTGGCATGTATACCCATGAGGTAGCTATATATGCAAGAGAGTACACGTACGCTTCCACAGTCGTGCCTATGCTGAAGGCTATAAACAAAAGGGTGTGAACTGAACTCCAGCCAACATCTTCTGCAGCGGCAGCAGCTTTCATAATTAAAGAATTTTTCTGAGATTTAATAGTCTTTGCTTTTCATCGGAAAGCTGTATGCCATTTCAACGATTTATATGAGGCTGCCTTCTGCAAGGCTTTCAATCAAAAAAGCATTTTGCAATATGTTATTTTCCCACAAGATACGGGAGTATTGGTATTGCAAATATAACTTTAAAGAGCACCCTCACGGGATAGTGCATATGACACAAACGAAAAATTCAATGCAATTGGTGAAGCAGAATCTGCAATGAAGATAAGGAAGAACGCTACAACTTATCGTTGTAGAGGTAGCCAGAGAAGAAGACAGGGAGTTAGGAAGTACATGAAGCTTGGGTACAAAACGTGGGCAAAAGACACCAAGTATGGGCTGTGATGGGCTATCGAAGGGGTATTTTCATCATTAAAGAGGAAGTTCGGGGAGGACCTTATGGTAGGAAGCCCTATTGGACTTATAGCGGAAGCCATGCAGAAAATCTGAATTTATGATGAGATGGTTATCTATGGGAGGAATTCAATGTTGTCAACGATCTAGGCTATCAAATTATATTTGCCAAACCGCTAAACTATTATTCAACACAGCATCTGATATTGAAAAGCTAAATACAGACGTAAACTTTGTTCAGTTGTGAGTGAAATCGCAAATTTAGAGCATAGCCAGGGGGGCCTTACTCTCACACAATAGTTTCCGGGGTTTTGTATTCGTGTCTGGGCAAACTGGTCAGATTTCAAATGCCGTGCTGAATTTTTAAGCAGCAGTTCGAGAATGCCATGGAGAAGATAGATGCGCATTATTCATTTTCATGTTAGAATGAAGATTTACCCAACTCTGAACGCTTCACAATTGTGACTTCCATGCGATTTGCCCTGCTATTTGGAAAGTTTGCAAAGCTGCTGTTCGCAGGTATGCAAGGGGAACCGCCTGAAATTTATCCAGGATAATGGTAGCTTTTTGAGACATGACTTAAGGATAGCCCCGAGCAGATTCGAACTGCTGTCAACGGGTCCAGAGCCCGCTATGCTTGGCCACTACACCACGGGGCTTCCGACCTCCTATAACGAATTAGTAGATAAAATTACACCTTTTCTGCTTCCATCCATTTACATTCTCCTGGATGAAATGGGAACATTTCATAGCTCTGCGTATTCACTAACATTTTTATAATTTTGATTGTTATCGAAAAAGAGTGGATCAAATGGAGAAAGGAGATATCATCAAGCTTCAGATTGATACGTTTACGGATGACGGAAAATTAGTGGAAACCACAGACGAGACGAAGGCCAAGGAGAACGGAATATACGATGAGCATTATTCATACAAGCCCTTATTGACAATCGTCGGTTCCGGTAGACTTTTTAGTGACCTTGAAGAGGATATAGCAAAGGCAAATGTCGGGGAAGAAAGGGAGATAACAATTCCACCAGAGGGGGCATTTGGCGTCAGAGATACAAATAATGTCAGGGTCACTTCGTACAGGGAAGTTGAAAGGGCCCTCAGGGAGGAGCAGAGGAGGAGAGGGAACAACGGAAATGATGTGGTACCAGAACCAGGTATGTCCGTAAAAATTGGAGATAAATATGGAAAAATCTTGACAGTTACGGCAGGAAGGGTAGTTATAGATTTCAACCATCCGCTTGCCGGTAAGTCTATAAAATATAGATATAAGATACTTGAAAAGGTGGAAGGGGACGAAAAGAAGATACAGGCCATAATAGAGATTAACTACCCAAAGGACAGCGATAAATTCAAGGTGGAAGTCGGGGATGAGATCGTTATTACCATACCGGATTCAGCAAAAATTGACGATTCATGGCTTCTGGCTAAATTCGCAATTGTAGGTGCAGTGAGGGAGTACGTTGCAAATAAAACGATAATCTTCAAGGAGATCTTCGAAAAGAGGATCGAAGAGAAGAAAGAGGAGAAGGAGGAGGCAAAGGCAGCCTCCTGATGTTGAGATGTCGGAACTAGAGCAAAATAAGAAGGAAGTAGAGAGGTCCCTTAGGGAATACCAATTCAAGAAGTATATTGATGAGATAAAGAAATTAGAGGGAAGAGGGACCGAGTTAATCTCAGTTTACATTCCACCTGGAAGGCCCATAAGTGACGTTGTTGCCTATCTCAGGGACGAGTATTCAACCTCGAGCAATATAAAGAGCAAGACAACCAGGAAGAACGTAACCTCCGCTATAGAGAGCATTATGAGTAAGCTAAGATATTACAAGATGCCGCCGGAAAACGGTCTGGCCATATTTGTTGGCTACATCCCCACCCGCGGCGACCAGAGTGAAATGGTCTCCTACTTCATCGAACCGCCGCAACCGATAACGAGCTTCCTTTACAGATGCGACTCAAAGTTCTATCTTGATCCCATTTTACCAATGCTTGAAAAGAAGGACGTTTACGGGTTAATAGTAATAGACAGGGCTGAGGCAACGATAGGTCTTCTAAGGGGTTCAAGGATTGAGGTTATAGAGAACAGGGATTCGCAGGTTCCGAGCAAGCACCATCAGGGAGGGCAGAGCTCTAGAAGATATGAGAGGTTAATAGAGATAGCTGCCCACGAATTTTTCACAAAGGTTGGGGAGATCGCTTCCAACGCATTCCTCAGGGAACCGGAGCTTAAAGGAGTGCTGATAGGTGGACCTGGTTCCACGAAAGAATTCTTTTACAAGAAGGGTTACCTCCATTACCAGATACAGCAGAAGGTCATTGACCTCTACGATGTTGGTTACACCAACGAATACGGCCTCAAGGAGTTAGTTGAGAAAGCTTCGGAAACGCTTGACCAGCTGGAAATTGCGAAGGAAAAGAGAGTTATAGACAGGCTTCTCATAGAAATAAAGAAAGGATCGGGTCTCGCTGCCTACGGGGATAAGGAGGTGGTTGAGGCTCTGAAGCAGGGGAAGGTTGATACTCTAATCATCTCCAAGGGTCTGAGGAAAGCTAGAATAACGTACAGATGCGAGAACGATGGGTATGAAATCACGGAGATCGCGGAGGAGGAGAAGGAGCATATATGTCCAAAATGCGGTTCCGTCATGGTCATAGAGAAGAAGACAGACCTTATAGAGGAATACATAGAGCTGGGTCAGAAAAGCAATTCGAGAATTGAACTGGTAAGTGATGAATCAGACGAAGGTTCTCAGTTCCTGAAATCATTCGGAGGGATAGGAGCTATCCTCCGTTACAGCTAGCTGAAATCCTCCCGTCCCTGAAGGATTTGAGTTTCCTGAGTCATCGACGATGCCCCCATCATGCAGTTCAGAGGTATTGCTACTTCTCACACCCTTTTTCGTCGGTTTATCATGCGTTAATTCTCCACTGCCCATGGAAAATGATTTTTCATATCTCCTGAACTAATGAGCATTTAGCAATTAATCCCTGAGATCGGTGCTTTCCCTCTTGTGAATTTGTAGATGAAAAGGATTAAAATTGTGGTGAATATACTGTTTCATGCCCACCAAATACATCTACAATTTTGAAGAAGGATCAAAGGAAATGAAGAATCTTCTCGGAGGCAAGGGCGCAGGTCTTGCAGAAATGACCAGGCTCGGTCTCAGAACGCCACCGGGATTCACGATAACAACTGAAGCCTGCAACTATTATTTCCAGAACGGCCGATTTCCTGAAGGTCTCTGGAACGATATCCTAGACCATATGAAATTACTGGAATCAAAGACAGGCAGGGTCTTCGGTGGGGGTCCCAAGATTCTACTTGTCTCTGTCCGTTCCGGGGCTCCCGTGAGCATGCCAGGAATGCTTGATACTGTCCTGAACCTTGGGCTGAATGACAGTAATGTGAAAATTCTGGAGGAAGAGACTGGAAATCCAAGGTTTGCCTGGGATGCATACAGGAGATTTGTTCAGATGTTCGGAAGGATAGTCCTCGGAATAGAGGGGAAGAAGTTTGATACCGTCATAGAGGAAAAGAAGTTATTGAACGGTTACAGGAATGATTTCGAGATAACTGAGAACGACTGGAAAGAGATAGTGGCGAAATTCAAGGGTATAATTGAAAGTGAGGGAAAGGAGCTTCCAAGTGATCCCTACAAGCAGCTTGAGAAGGCAGTGGTAGCAGTCTTCGAATCATGGAAGAATGAGAGGGCCGTTGTTTACAGGAGGATAAACAAGATTCCTGATACTCTTGGAACCGCAGTATCTGTTGTTGCCATGGTGTTTGGAAACACGGGTCCGAAATCAGCCACAGGCGTGCTTTTCACGAGGAATCCGAATACGGGAGAAAAGGAGCTTTACGGGGAGTATCTGATAAACGCTCAGGGTGAGGACGTTGTAGCAGGCATAAGAACACCCTCACCAATTCAGAGGCTGAAGGAAGAAATTCCGGAAGCGTACCAGGATCTTGTGAAGTCCGCTGAGATTCTGGAAACCCATTACAAGGACGTGCAGGACATTGAATTCACTGTGCAGGACGGTGTTTTCTATCTTCTCCAAACCAGGAGCGCCAAGAGAAGTGCATCCGCTGCAGTCAGGATAGCTCTCGATATGAGAAAGGAGGGGAAGGTCACGGACCAGGAAGCTGTGAACATGGTCCAGCCTGAACAGATAGACCAGCTTCTTCATCCACAGGTTGATTCTTCGAAGGCAGGTACTCCGATTGCAAAGGGGCTTGCTGCCAGTCCCGGGGCGGGATCAGGGAAGATAGTTCTTGATCCCGAGGAAGCGGTAAGGATGAGCGAGAAGGGGGAGAATGTTGTTCTCGTAAGGAATGAAACACTCGCGGACGATGTGCACGGCATAGCTGTTGCACAGGCAGTCCTCACGGCAAGGGGAGGCATGACATCCCATGCTGCGGTAGTAGCGAGGGCAATGGGGAAGCCCGCCGTGGTTGGATCGGAGGATGTAAAGATAGACCTCTCCACGGGAAAGGTTGCATTCAGGGGGGTGGAACTCAAAGAGAGGGATGAGATAACGGTTGACGGGACCACGGGCTTGGTCTACAGGGGTTCTGTTCCAGTTAAAATACCTGAAATGGGCCCTGATTTCCAGGATTTCATGGAGATATGCAAGAGGGTCAAGAAAATAGGTGTTCTTGCGAATGCAAACACTCCGGCTGAAGCCGTAATGGCCAGGAAGAATGGAGCGGAAGGCATAGGACTTGCGAGGACAGAGAGGATGTTCCTTGGGGCCGACAGGATACCGATAATGAGAGAGATGATAATGTCGGATAACCAGGAAGAGAGGAAAAAGCTCCTTGACAAGCTTCTTCCACTACAGTACAACGATTTCGTGGAATTCTTCAGGACCATGGACGGATTTCCGGTGATAATACGTCTCCTGGATCCACCGCTTCACGAATTCCTCCCGAAGAAAGAAGATCTGATGGTTGAGATCTCTGAACTGAAACATAAGGTGAAGGAGGCCGAAGGTAAAAAACGGGAATCGCTGAGGAGGAAAATGAAGGAGAAGGAAGTCCTGCTGAAGAAAGTGAATGCGTTGAGCGAATTCAATCCCATGATAGGTTTCAGGGGTATCAGGGTGGGGATCCTTTATCCAGAGATATACGAGATGCAGGTCAGGGCTATAATAAGGGCAGCGCTGAAAGTCTCGGAGGAGAATAAGAAGGTGATACCGGAAATCATGATACCCCTGACTGTCGATCTTGCTGAGATGAAGTTCATCCATGATAGACTGAAGGGTGCAATTGATGAAGAGATTGGAGGCAGGAAGCTCGAATACAAGTTCGGGACCATGATAGAAACTCCAAGGGGAGCCCTGCTCGGAGGGGAGATAGCGGAAGTGGCAGAGTTCTTCAGTTTCGGGACCAATGACCTCACACAGATGACCTACGGTTTCTCGAGGGACGATTCGGAGGCCACCTTCCTGCCCAAATACATTGAACTCGGGATAATCAAGAAGGACCCGTTTGAGACCATAGACGAGAAGGGCGTAGGGGAGCTGATGTCTCTATGTCTTCAGAGGGCAAGGAAAACCAGACCCGATATAGAAATCGGTATCTGCGGTGAGCACGGAGGGGATCCGGAATCAGTTAAATTCTGCCATAAAATAGGACTTAACTACGTATCTGCCTCCCCATACAGAATACCGGTAGCGATTCTTGCGGCTGCCCAGGCTAACACAAAGAACGAGGGAGTGGATTGAATGTCTGAGATAATAGATGCCAGGGCGAGAAAGATACTCGATTCCAGGGGTAATGAAACAGTTGAAGTGGAAATTTTCACTGAATACGGAATGGGACAAGCTTCGGCACCCAGCGGTGCTTCCAAGGGGAAAACGGAAGTGCTGGATTTCCCCCAGGGAGGTGTCGACAGCTCCCTGAGATCATTCAAAACAAAAATATCGGCAAAGCTCATTGGAATGGATCCCTTGGACCAGGCAGGCATCGATTCCCTTCTTGAAAAGATAGATGGAACACCCAACTTCTCCGAGATAGGGGGGAACCTTGCCACTGCAATTTCGATGGCAGTAGCAAAGGCCTCCGCTGATGAGCTCGGCATTCCCCTCTTCAGATATCTTGGGGGGGTAAATTACAGGATTCCTGTCCCCCTTGGAAATGTGGTTGGAGGGGGGAAACACGCTGTGAATGGCACAACAATACAGGAATTTCTGGTTGCAACGCACAGCGACGATATATTCACATCGATCAAGACAAATGCTCAGGTCCACAAAAGGATAAAGGAGATCGCGGCCAAGGAGCTTGACATCCCGATAGGGATGGGGGACGAGAAGGCCTGGGTACTGCCGTTCGACGACGAGAAGGTCCTCTCATTGATAGGAGAGGTCGTGGATGAAGTTTCGTCAAAGACGGGTCTTGAAATAGAGAAGGGTATAGACCTTGCCGCTTCAAATTTCTATTCAAACGGGTCTTACATTTACAAGAATGGAAAGCTGAGCAGGGAAGAGCAGGTTGATTTTGTGGAGGGCATAGTGAAGGATAGGGGCTTCACAATCATAGAGGACCCGTTTGACGAGGAGGACTTCGACTCATTTGCCGAACTTACAAAAAGGGTGGGTGACAGGGCACTGATAGTAGGGGATGATATATACACCTCTAGTGCCTCAAGGCTAGAAAAGGGAATAGAGAAGGGCGCCTCCAATGCGATACTTCTCAAACCCAATCAGGTTGGAACTATTTCCCGCCTTCTGGCAACGTTCCGTCTTGCAAGGGAGAACGGGATGGCTGTGGTAGTTTCTCACAGGTCGGGGGAGACAACAGATGCATTCATAGCGCACCTTGCTGTTGCCCTCGGGGCTGAATATATTAAGACGGGAACAGTTGGAGGGGAAAGGATAGCAAAATTAAATGAACTTGTAAGAATTCAGGAAGAAATGGGTGTAACACGATGAGCGATCTACTGGTGTCAGAAGAGGTATACAGAAACTCTGCTGTGCACATAGGCACAAAAATAAGAAGCGCTGATATGAAGAAGTTCACGGCATACGTGAACAAGGAGGGTCTCAACATCCTGGATATAAAGAAGATAGACGAGAGAATAAGGATAGCAGCGAAATTTCTCTCAAGGTATGATCCGAAGGGTATCGTGTTCGTTGCCTCGAGGGAATATGCTAAGAAACCTGTGATAACAGCCTCCAGGTTTCTCGGGGCTCTATCCATCACGGAAAGATTCATTCCTGGATCATTTACTAACCCTTCGCTTCCAAATTACATGGAGCCTGATGTAGTGGTTATAAACGATCCGGCTACAGATAACCAGGCCCAGAGGGAAGCGGTTATGAACGGCATCCCAGTGGTTGCCATTTGCCATACGAACAACTCCACGTCATTCGTGGATCTTGTAGTTCCTGGGAACAATAAGGGGAGGGAAAGTCTCGCCCTGATTTATTTCCTGCTGACGAAGAAAATAATGGAGGAAAAGGGTCTGGATACATCTGCACTCAAGCAGGAGGACTTCCTGGCGGAACTTTAATTCACAGCTTAGAAATACAAGGAAAGGGGATTGCCCTATTCTTGCCGTTTGGAATTATCCTCCACTTGGCAGGAATGTATTCAGAAGGATACGGTGGGGCCTTCGGCGCGTAATATTCTAATATTTGTGGAATACAAATTTATTTTGCATTCCTCTGAGGTAGCGGAAGATCCTTAAAAAATCATTAGTAATTTATTAGACGAAAAGGGCGGGCCCCTCATTTTTTCCAAGTTTCGAGGAGGTGGGCAGTTTCTGCCTGAAA
>Ga0080003_1000552_pt1 | contig 24459 bp, 25 predicted proteins | sample JossMetagenome_FD_69206 | JGI IMG/M metagenome (GOLD analysis project Ga0080003, IMG submission 69206) | Hot spring microbial communities from Joseph's Coat, Yellowstone National Park, USA - JC2_E (SPADES assembly) (version 2) | ecosystem: Environmental > Aquatic > Thermal springs > Hot (42-90C)...
TTTTTTTCCATATCTTTAACCTTAGGTGCAATTTTTGCCTCTACAAACTCTGCAACTTGCTTTCTAAAATCATTTTGTTCTTGTGTGAAAGTAAAATCAATCATAAGATACCTCCTCTAATTGAAATAACAACTATAAGCGCAGAAAAAGAACCTTTTTCTGCGCTTAATCAAAATAAATCAAATTTTATTTTGATTTTTCAGGTTCTTTAACATCTTCTTCAATATTCATGATTTTTTTTGCATAATCCACATACTTATCAAAAGGAGTTAGAGCTCTGATAAACAAACGTGCACCATCAGGAGAGCCTCCCCCATGCATTGTACCAGGAACACCAGCGCCCAAAGTTAGCCATTCTATTAATCTTGCTATTTTTGCACGAGTTTTACCAGAAGTCTCGCCTGCTTTTAGATATTTTTCTATCAGCGCTCCATATTGAGGATTTTCGATATCCTGACATGAAGGTAGACATCCAGTTTCACCTATACCACCAGCAATATCTTGTGTTAGCCTTTTTGTCTCATAAGGTAGCGTTGCCACTTGGACTTTGTTTACATTAGCTAGAAGCTGGTCTGGAAAATATACACCTGATGGATGTTTTTTACCTAAAGCTATAGCTCCAATACCAAGTCCATATGTCACTTCATTGTTGATTGACATATTAATAAGTTTATCGAAAAACACCCGAGAAGACAAACCATTAGCTCTAGCCATTAAAACAGCAGCACCAATCATTACATCTCCCTGTCCTGCAACACAAGCACCAATGCATGCGCGGTAAGTAGAAGTAAAATAATTTATTATATCACGGGTGTATTTATATTCTCCGCACATAAACACTCTTTCATTAGGTACAAAAACATTATCAAACATAAGATAAGCTTGAGTAATACCTGTTTGCGGCATATCAAAGTTGTCTTCAAGTTCTCTTAAATCACTTGGACGTGTTGTTTCTACAATAGTTAAACCTTCTATATCTCTTGGCACTACGCAAGCTACTGCAAAGTCTTTATCTGCTTCTCCATAAACTCCACCGGGTAATAGAAAGATTTCGTTTGAAGCAGCAACACCGCATATCATTACTTTTGCGCCTCGTATAACAATACCGTCGTTTTTGATTTCTACAACGCGTAAATTGCTGTCAAGGTCAGATTGCTGAGATGGTTTTTTACTACGATCTCCTTTTGGATCAGTTAAAGCTCCTGCAACAGCTAGACTATTTTCTTGAGCATATTTAATCCAATTTTCTAGTCTTTGATGATAGTTGGTATTATATTCTTTGTCCATGTCATATGTTACAGCGTAAAGTGTATTTTGACAATTCCAACCAACACAAACCCCTCCAGTACAAGTCCCCGTTAACCTATAGCATGCTCTTTTAAGTTTAGAATTACCTATTACATCTTCCTCAGACATCATTAAAGAGTTAAACCTAAAAATTTTTTTTCCTGTAAAATTTGACGTTGTGGTAAATATTTCTTCATATTCGGGATTATAAGCTGCAGCAAAACATCTGCTGTGGCTTTCTACAGTTCTTTTGGTAGCTGGGTCAGTAGTTACATCCTCAATTAGTTTTCCAAATTTGTAAATATTGGGTCTTAAACGTTTTAATGACTCCTTGTACTCTTCTGCTGTTTTCATAAATTTCCTCCTTTTTTGATTTTATTGATTTACTTTTGGAACATACTTACACCGTCTTTTCATCATTTTTACAACCTCCTTATTAAGCATTACCTTTAACTATTCAGCATTTCTTGAAATTACAACACGAAATGGATCAACTTCTTCCCTTAAAACTTTCAGTTCTTCTTCTGTGGGAGGTTTAGTTTGACCTATTGGCTCTCTTATTATAAGCTCAAAACTCGTATTTTTAATTACATCATCCACAGTTATTCCTGGATGAACGGACTCTAGATACATTCTTTTGGTTTCTTCATCAAAGCCCATTACGGCTAAATTAGTGATAACTTTATAAGGACCAGTATTTGCCGGTAAACCAGCTTTTTCTCTTGCGCCTGGTCCAGTCAAATAACCTGGCGTCGTAATGTAATCTATATTATTGGTAAATCTTCTTGCAGAATGTGGTGCTATAATAACGCTCCTCCAGGCGAAAGAAGCAAAATCGTTTGCTCCACCACTTCCAGGAAATCTTACAGTAGGTTTATCGTGGTTGCCTATAACGGTCGAATTTATATTCCCGTACATATCTATTTGAGCTCCGCCCAAAAAGGCGTAATCTATAAGGCCTCTTTGATTTGTCTCCATAATTTTGGGCATACTTACCGTTTGGATAGCTTTATATATCGTATTAGAATCTCCTATAGAAATAGGCATAGAAGGTAACAAAGGGGCAACTCCACCAACCTCAAACATAATCAATAGATTTGGGGCGTAAAGTTTTTGAGCTAAAGCAGCTGCTGCACATGGAACTCCTGTACCTACAGAAGCGGATGCTCCGTCTTCAAATATTCTTGCTGCTACACATATCATTAATTCCATTGCATTGTATTCACTCATTTTAGATGTCCTCCTTTAAATCTAGATGTAAAACTTTGTGTCTTAATTTCATTATTCTTTCAATGCCTCCAGTTAATTCTATAAATTCGTTAAAATCCTTAACATTATAGATATACTTCTCCAAAAAAGCATTGTAAGAATTTTCATTTTCAGCTGCTTGGAGCATTTTTCTCAGAAAATCAACATCCATATGATATTCATAGGGCATTCCACCTGGATGGGCTCCAAATGGCACTTCTACAACAGCGTCGACTAAATAAAAAGGTATAGTTGTTCTTAACGGATCATCGCGGAAAAATTCTGTTGGTACTAATTTCTCTGTTGTTATAATGACTTTTTTAGATGACTCAGCTAACTCTACGTCTACAAGCGTTGTGCCACGAATAAAACTATTTCCATAAATATCAGCTGCGTGTACATGTATAAATACTATATCTGGATATAATGCTGGAATAGCGGCATATGTTTTACCGCTAAAAGGACAAGTAATTTCTTTAGAAGCGCTATATCTAAACGTATCAGTTCCAAGAATGGACCTTGCTGGTAAAAAAGAAAGACCCATAGCCGCAGCTTTGACACGCCATGCAAGTGTTCCATTAGACCATTCAGTAACTTGTACCTTTCCTGCTTCAAAGCATCGCCTTGCCATTTTAGATACACCTAAAGCCTCTAAAGCCATACCATATGATATGTCGCATTCCTCAAAACAACCAGCCATAAAAGCTAAAACCGAAGGTAATGGAGATCCGCCCACCGCACCGTATTTAAGATGTTTTTTAGGATTTTTTTTTGTTTGTTTTATTAATTCCATTAATGCAGCTACAGGAGTTCTTTCAATAGCAGAATTACCAGAAGCGATGTAATCACCGTCTTTTAAAAATTCGGAAATACATTTCTCTAAAGTAGTAACTTTTGGTATTAATTTTTTAGATCGATTTTTAAATATCATTCTCATCTCATCGGGATCATAAAATCCATACAGTTTCCCTACGCTTTCCATAGCAAACCTCCTAAAAATTTAATTCAAACTTAGGTATATTAAACTCTAAGGCTTCCTCCCATACTACTTTAACAGGCATATCACATCTTAGGTTAGATGGATCACAATTTATTATATTGCTAAGAATACGTGGCCCTTCATCAAGTTCTACAATCGCTACTACATAGGGAAGACTGTCTTTAACTGCTTTATGGAAAGCTACTTTGTACACTACAAAAGAATAAATTTTTCCTATTCCTTTAGAAATTACATATTCAAAGTTTAAAGAATGACACTGTGGGCAAGCAATTGAAGCAGGCCATCTGACATAACCACAATCACTGCATTTCTGAAATTTTAGTTGTTTATTCTTAGTTGCTTCCCAAAAAAAAGCGGTATCGGCAGTTGGCGTTGGTAAAAAAGTATTCATTTATTGCCTCCTTAGTATTATAGTCGCATGCGTTTGCAATACGCCTCCATTATCACTGCATAGGATTATCTCTGGTTTTTTATTACCCACCGCCATGCCTAGTTGTCTTTGACCACATCTACCCATAAGCTGCATTACTGCTTCTGTAATAGGTGTTAAACCCATAAAATATGCTTCTGATAATAAACCGCCGGAAGTATTAACAGGTAATTTACCACCTGGAGCAGTATAACCATCTTTAAAAAAATCCTTTCCTTCTCCAGGTTTAAAAAAACCATAATCTTGCATTGTGATTTCTACTGTATAAGTAAAGCAATCATATATCTCACATGCATCTATTTCATTAAGTGTAATGTCTGCCATATTAAAAGCCATTTCTGATGCCTTTTTAGCACCTGTGGGTCCTGTTATATATGTAGCTTGGTGTATATCGATGCTAGGGTTTGCTTCTCCAATGCCCATTATAGAAACAATAGGGTTTTTTAAATCTTTTGCTCTTTCAACAGAAGTTACAATACATGCTCTGCCACCATCACTTATTAAAGCTGCATCAAGTTTTCTAAATGGTTCTATAATATAGTCTGCATTTAAATATTCTTCATATGTTAATGGCTTTTGGTTCATAGTAGCGATAGGGTTTAACATGGCCCATTTTCTTTGGCTAACTGCTATTTCTTTCCAAGTATCTGGACCAGTATTAAACTCATGCATAGCTCTTCTTGCCGCTAGTGCGTAATCTCCAACAAAGCCGAATTCACCGTAAAGATAATTATCGTTCTTGGGTTCTGGATGCGTAGCTTCTTCCACAAATGTTCGGTTTCCTGAAAAACCATTATCGGCATATATAATTAAAACGTAATTGCAAAAGCCAGCTTCCAGAAGCGATATAGCTTGTACAAAGTGATGTCTTGGGCAATAAGATTCTTGGCTTAAAATAGTGGGCTGTATGCCTAACATTTGAGCTATTAAATAAGGGGTCGGCTCTGGTTCATTTAAAAGGGCGCCAAATTGTCTGTAGCATATTAAACCATCTATATCTTCTTTTTTTAATCCAGCATCTTTTATTGCATTAATACCAGCTTCTACGTAAAAACTTAAAGCGCTTCTATTTGGTACTTTTCCTTGTGGCGTATAACCTATTCCTACGATAGCATACTTGTCTTTTAATTTTTTAAGTTTGTCGTAGCTCAATTTTTTTCTCCTTTTTGGTTTTTAATATTTTGGGAGCATTATGCCCCCAAAAATTTATCAAAAAATCAAAATTAGGCTTTCATTAGATCGAAATGTTTTGAGATTTCTGTAAACATACCATACCACGCATCAAGAGCTAGAAGTATGCCTGTATATCCTCCAGCTTGAGTAATTGAATTAATACCTGAGTAGTGTCCAATTACGAGTAGTATAAAAGTGATTTCAAGAAGCAAGAAAATTGATATAAGAAGTGTGCTTTTTGTTTTGAAAACCTGTATAGTTAAAAGAGTATTAAAAATTGTCCACGCTATTAAAAATAAACCTACTGCTGCATTAAAAGCATCCATTGGCATCCATTTCCATATCACACCCATATAAACCAGTAATGCAAATGTCATCCAAAAAGCGCCATACCCTGTAAAAACTACCATACCAAAAGTGTTTCCTGTAACAAATTCAAACCATCCCGCAAGAAACTGCGTTAACCCACCATAAAGTAATGCTAAGGGTAGAACCCCAAAAATTGCAGCTGGTACTAAACCCGCATTACCACAACTTAATACGAAAGTTGTTAAAGCAAATGCTCCCATTGCTACGGCCCCTGGATTACCAAACCTTAATTCACTCATATAGTACCTCCTAATATTAACTTATAGATTAATTTATACAATTAAAATTAATTTGTCAAGATAAAATTTTAATTTACTAAGTTAGCTTAAAATACAGTATATCATTGTTATTAAAGGTTTTTTCAATACTTTTTTTGCTAATTAATATCAATTTATTTCATAAAAATTATTAGATTATAGTTGTTAAAAATGTAGTGGTAACATAGAATCCATTTTATTTTTAAGTCTAAGAGGTTCAGAATGTTAAATTCAACCTAAATCCACTATTTTTTTAGGGAGGTTATTGCCATTAATAAATCTTTAGTAAAATATTCTGCGAAAGATTAAGGTTTGACAGACAAATTAGTACAAATAATATCATACTGCCTCTTTTTTGCAATTCTAATTAGATGAATATCAAAATATGTGTTTTAGTATAGACAGATGCATACTAACTCTCTTCAAGTTTTACCTTCCGTTGATTGTGAAATATTTTACACTTTAGAGTGGTGAATTTAAAAGCTTACCATCTAGAGAATTTATTATATTCTTAACAAAACTCAAAAAATGTTTTATTAGCAAGCCCCAGTTAGCTAATTTCAGTTTATTTCATTATATTTATAAATTAAATTAGTAATTTTGAATTTAAGCGTAAATTAAACTTGACAAACTAAAAAATTAATTTATATTTTTGTATAGAGAAATTTTCGAATTATGTTTTATATTATCGAACAGAGGTAAAAATGGTAGAAAAAGAACAAAAAAACAAATTAAATCTCTTGTAAAAGCGATTGAGATTTTAAGTTTGCTTAAGTCAGATTCTAGCATGTCTTTAAGCGACATCTCGAAAAAAATTAATGCCCCTAAAAGTACTACACATGGTCTTCTTTCAACGCTTTTTGATTTTGGTTTTGTTGAAAAAACTTCTGTGTCTGGAGAATACAAACTAGGCTATAAATTATATGAATTTGGAATGGCAGTAGCAAAACAATGGAAAATTATTGATGTTGCTTTACCATATTTAAAAAAAATTGTAGATGAATTAAATGAAACTGCACATTTAGCAACATTAAGCAATGATGGAGAAGTATTTTATATACAAAAGTATGAAAGTAATAGATCAATTAAAATTGTTTCAGATGTTGGGTCTAAGCTTCCGGCACACTGTACGGGAGTCGGAAAAGTTCTCTTATCTTACTTAGATGATAAATTACTTTTGGATATTGTAAAGTCTAAAGGTCTAAAGGCATTTACGAAAAACACGATAACAAATTTTGAAAAACTTAAAGAAGAGCTTAAAAAAATAAAAAAACAAGGTTATGCTATTGATAATGAAGAAATTATGGATGGATTAAAGTGTATCGCATTCCCTATATATAACCATACAGGAAAAGTAACTTACGCAATTAGTATTTCAGGTCCAGTCAATAGACTTTCTGGAGATAGGTTTTACGAGGCTTTAAAATTAGTTCAAAAAACTTCATTAGAAATATCTGAAAATCTTGGTTTTAGAATAGCTGAATTTAGGAAGAACAGATATGGTACCAATACGTGAAATATTATTTTCAGAAAAAGAAAACGAATTTTTTTGTTTTGAATTAAAATCTAAAGAAGATGCCGTAATTGCTGGTCTGGAAAAAATTCAGGAATTATTAAAACAGTTAAACATAAAGGCTTCATTTTTAATTAAGGACTTATCGTTTACCAAGGCTCAAACACGCATACTAAGCGGTCAAGCAAAACCTCTTGAAATTATCGATTTAGAAGAAAAAATTTTGGGAATTGTTGGAAAAATATCTGGTATTGCAACTGCCTCTTGGTCTTTTATGAAAGCGGCAGATGGAAAAATAAAAGTAGTGTGCGGAGCTTGGAAAAAAATTAACCCTGAGATAAGAGCCTATGCCCGTTATATAGTAGAAAAAATGGGTTTACCCACAAGAATAACTAAACCACCTTTTGTATATATAGACAAAAACTATCTTAGAATGATTGGAGGAATTGAGAAAGCTATAAAAATAGCTAAAACAATAAATAATCACACAATAGTTGTTCAGTTACATAATATATTTGGTAGCGTTCCAGAAGAAGCGTTAATAGCTAGCAAAGAAGGAGCGGATATATTGATGGTTGATACTGGCAATATAAAAGATGTTGCAGATGTTGTTGACATTGTTAAAAAGTTGCAAACAAGGCCAAAAATAGCATTTTCTGGCGGGGTTACAATAGAACAAATCTCAAACTTGATAAACATAGGTGTTGATATTGTTGATGTTGGCAGGGCTATTATTGATGCTCCAATGATTGATTTAACTTTTGATGTTTGCATTTAACAAGTAGGAGGAACTATGGAGAACATGACGTGGAATTTATTAGAAAAAACTACTTTTTGGGTAGAGGGCATAGAGTTACAAGATGTAGATTTGAGAATTTTATCTGAAACTGTTGGTAGAATATTCAATATGGCTCCAGAAAAAGAAATAATGGTAGTGGATGTACGACCAGGCTTGGTTGTTTTTGATGTTTTAAAACGGGATATTTCTCCACAGCAGGTTATTGGTAAGGGAAAAGAAATTTTAACAGCTTTTAAATCAATACCAGGGGTAAAAATATCCTATGATGCTCAAATCCATTCGGAAGGAATTTTAGGTTTAATAGCAGCTGAAAAAGATGAATCTCAAGATATATTAGAGCGATCAAGACAAATGACTAACGAAATTGAAGAAAAAATAAAAAAAAGAATCATTATTTTTGCTTCTGGCAATGAATTAATAGAAGGAAAAATTAAAGATACGAACTCTCCGTATTTAATGCAGCTTTTTGAAGAAAACGGTTTTTATGTAAAGTATGGCGGTATTTTGCCGGATGATCTTGAAGCAATGGTGTCTTATTTAGAAGATGCCTTAAATGAAGGGTTTGGCTATATTATTATTACTGGAGGTACAGGCGCTGAAGAAAAAGATTATACTGCACGTGCAATTGATGCAATTGCACCACATAAATCACAGTCTTATATAATGAAGTTTACACCGGGTAGCAATTACGCATCCCACTACCATCATGTTGGTGATGGTGTCAAAATTACGGTAGGAGTAGCTGGTATAACAAAAATTATTGGTTTGCCGGGTCCACACGAAGAAGTAAGATTGATTTCACAAAATCTGTTAGATGGAATAAAAAATAATTTAAATGAAAATGATTTATCGGAAATTATTGCAGCACCGTTAAGACTAAAATGGAATAAATCATTTGAAAATCATCATATATAGGAGAAATTTATGGATTTAAAAACCATTGCAAATCAACTTTTAATAGCTAAAAAAGAAAGAAAACCAATAAACCCACTAACTGAAACTTATCCGGGATTCAATGTTGAATTAGCTTATCAGGTACAATTGTTTCAAATAGAAGATGAAATTAAGCTTGGAAAAAAAATTATAGGAAAAAAAATAGGACTAACAAGTAAGCCAATGCAAGAACTATTAGGCGTTAATGAGCCTGATTATGGTCATTTAATGAACGATATGTGTGTGACAGAAAGTAGTACTGTAAAACTTGATAATTTAATCCAGCCTAAAATAGAAGGTGAAATAGCATTCGTATTGAATAGAGATCTGAAAGGGCCCAATATTTCAATTGCAGATGTATACAGAGCAACAGAAGGCATCATGCCTGCTATAGAAATCATAGACAGCCGAATAAAAAATTGGAAAATTAAGCTTCCCGACACGGTTGCAGACAATGCATCCAGCGCTTTGTTTGTTGTTGGAGATCGTTTAACTCCAATCAAGCAATTAGATATAAAACATATAGGCATGGTAATAGAAAAAAATGGAGAAGTTGTAAGCACAGGAGCTGGCGCCGCAGTTCTAGGGCATCCTGCTAACGCTGTTGCATGGCTAGCAAATAAATTAAACGAGTTCAGTGTCATTTTAAAGGAAGGTGAAATAATTTTGTCGGGTGCTTTAAGTGCTGCAATAAATGTGGAACAAAATTGCACATTTAGAGTCTCTTTATATAAATTAGGAGAGGTAAGTATAAGTTTTATATGATATGGAGGTTAAATAAAATGGAAAAAAAAGTGAAAGTAGCGGTTATTGGGCCCGGCAATATTGGAACAGATTTGATGTATAAAATAATGAAAAGCAAACACCTCGAGATTAAATACATGGCTGGTATAATGGAGTCTGAAGGTATAAATCGAGCAAGAAGTTTTGGTGTCATCACAACAATAAATAATTTAAACCCTATACTCGAAGATAAAGACGTAGTGTTTGTATTTGATGCAACAGGAGCTAAATCCCACCTACAGAATGCTCCTTTGTTGAAAGAAGCAGGAAAGATAGCAATCGATCTAACCCCGGCAGCTATAGGACCATATGTTGTTCCAGTAGTTAACCTTGATAAAGTTGCTGCGGAACCAAATGTAAATTTGGTTACATGTGGCGGCCAAGCAACAATACCTATAGTTTATGCCATTAAACGTGCGACAGGGGCGGTAGAATATGCTGAAATAGTTGCATCAATAGCTAGTAAAAGTGCTGGGCCTGGAACCAGGCAAAATATTGACGAATTTACTCAAACTACCGCTAAAGGATTAGAAGTAATAGGTGGTGCCGATAAAGGTAAAGCAATTATAATTCTTAACCCTGCTGAGCCACCTCTTATGATGAAAGACACCATTTATACTAAAGTGCCTAATCCAGACGAAAAGCTAATACGGGAATCCGTAGAGGAAATGGTAAATGAAGTTAAGCACTATGTTCCTGGATACAAACTTAGGGTACCACCAATAGTAGATGAAAATAAAGTGACTACCATAATTGAAGTAGAAGGGGCTGGCGATTTTTTGCCTAAATACGCTGGCAATTTAGACATTATAACTGCTGCTGCCGTCGCAGTGGCAGAGCGTTTAGCGCAAAAACTCAATTTAATTTAATAAAGGAGTGTTTGGTATGAAAAAAATACATATTTTAGATACTACTTTAAGAGATGGAAGCCATGCAGTGAGTCACCAATTTACATTAGAACAAGTAAAAAATGTAGCAAAAGGTCTTGAAGATGCTGGCATAGAATATATTGAAATTACTCACGGCGATGGCCTAGCTGGTTCATCCTATAATTATGGTTTTTCGTTATTTAGTGACGAAGATTATATAAAAGCAGCTGCTCTTTATCTTAAGAAATCAAAATTAACAGTTTTGCTTCTACCAGGGATTGGTGTTAAAGAAGACTTAGAAAAAGCTAAAGAGGCCGGCGCTCAAGTAGTTAGAGTGGCAACACACGTCACTGAAGCAGATATAGGAGAACAGCATATAGGTTTAGCAAAAAAACTCGGCATGGAGGCGTTTGGTTTCTTAATGATGTCTCATATGGTAGATAAAAAAAAGATTGTTGAACAAGCCAAACTTTTTGAGTCTTATGGCGCTGATGTTGTATATATCACAGATTCTGCGGGTGCAATGCTTCCTGAAGAAACAAAGGAGAAAATATCAGCTGTCTGTGAAAACCTTTCTGTGCCTGTAGGTTTTCACGCTCATAATAACTTATCCTTAGCTGTAGCAAATAGCATTGAAGCTGTTTCAGCAGGTGCTCAGTATATTGATTGTTGTTTGAGGGGTTTGGGTGCTGGTGCTGGCAATACGCAAACCGAAGTACTAGTGGGCGTATTAAAAAAACTTGGTTATGAAACTAGTGTAGATTTTTACAAAATTATGGATGTTGCAGAAAAAATTCTCGAACCCATAATGAAAAGGCCGCAAATTATCAACAACCCTTCTTTAGTAATTGGATATGCAGGGGTGTATTCAAGTTTTCTTTTGCACGCTCAAAAAGCTGCAGAAAAATTCGGTCTTGATGTAAGGGATATACTAATTGAGCTGGGAAACAGAAAAATGGTTGGCGGTCAGGAAGATATGATAATAGACGTTGCCTATGAAATGTACAACAATTTGCAACATGATACAAAAGGAGGTTCAGGATGAAAGAAATTAATTTTTTAGCCCGGGTGGACTTAGAAAAATGTAATGGCTGCACTATTTGTGCTAGAGTATGTACTACAGGCGCAATTACAATGCAAAACCGCAAGGCAGTTATAAATCAAGACCGATGTGTAGGATGTGCTGCTTGCGAACAAAGGTGTCCAGAGTACGCAATTGAAATAATACGCAGAGAAAGTCCATTCATTGCTCAAGTTATTATTGAATCATCATTACAGGAAGCAGTTGATAACTTATGCCGAAGTGCGAAATTACACCCTGAGCAAGTAGTTTGCTACTGCACTGGAACAAGAGCAGAAGAGATAGCTGCTGCAATACTTAAAGGAGCTAAATCTCCTGAAGATGTAAGTTTTTTGACAGGTGCAAGAACTGGCTGCAAAGTGGAATGTATACAACCAATTTTAAGGCTTTTTGAGGCTGCTAAAGTTGAACCCAAAAAACCCGAAGGAGGTTGGCAGTGGTATGGACTAACAAAAAATGTATGGGAGATACCAAAAACCATTAGGGATCAATATGAAGGCAGGGGTTTTTATTTTGATAAAGATGAAGAGTTACTTAATAAAGTGATTCATAGCAAATAAAGCAAGGAGGAGAAAATGTCAGTTTTATTTTCACCAGCAGAGCCACGGGAATCGCAATACGGGATTAATCCTGTTTTAGTTAAGAAAAGAGGGGCTGATCTGGAAAACATGACCTCTGTATTATTAAAAGACCTAATACCTGATTTGCCAGACGTAATTTATCCAAATAAGGATAATGACATAAATGCTGTTAAGACTGCTACTGAAAAAGCGTTAGAATCTGTAGATATGAGTATGATTAAGCCAAATCATACCGTTAATATACTAGCCTCACATCATGGCTTTACACTAGTTGGAGGACTGCCTTACGCGGAGATGCTAAAAACTATAAAGGACGTTGTAGAGAAAAAAACGGGATGTAAAAACATTCGACTAAGAGCAGGAGTTGGTTTAAGATTTCGAGAAACTGAGGAATATATTAGAAGATTTGGATTGGATAAACATTTCAATAACAAAGCAATTGGCATAGCCCCTATTGATGAAGGTATACCTATAGAAACAATGATTGGCACACTATATGGGTTAAGAAGGGCTTACGATGCAGACTGGATTATTCATGCCCATAATAGTGATGTAAGGGAAGTTCATTTTCATAGGCAAGTAGATAGAGCTGTTAAACCATTTGGAATGTCTTATGCTAGAATAGAAACGAGATCAGCTTACCATCAAAATATGGGGCCAAGGGCATCAAATTTTGTTGCAAGGGCAATTTTCGACTCAAAATTCGTTCAGGAAAAATATGCTTTCAGTTGCTTTTTAATGGTTGTACCTAATGGTATTATGACCGTAGATGCTGATAATGATCTATACGCTTTAAATGAAAGAGTAACGGCTACTGGATGTAGATATTACGGGAAAATGATGACACTATTGGGGGCAATAGATGAATGCATAGCTGTATTAGATTTCCCATGTCCAGTACCTTACGTTTTTTCAGGGGGTATCATCTATGCAAACTTTGCTGGTGCAAATATAGATTTATACGATTTAGATAACCCTCTTCCCCCATATACATGGTATACAGAAGCTTTTTACGGTAAAAGAAACAGGCCGCTTGTCGATGAAGTAGTACCGGTGAACCCAGCTATAAAGGCGTGTATACACAACTATGCATGGACGGGGTATCCAAGTAGCTTCTTCGCAGAACATGTACCTACTATAGTGGTTGGATATGAGCAGGCTGAACTATTTAACAAAGACCCTCAAAACACAACTTATATGAAACATGCAGTTGTAGCTGAAAACACAGATGTAGCAATAGATTTTGCATTTAAAATTGCCAAAACAGACAAAATTATAGTTTTTGATGGAGCTGTTGGGGGCATCAATGTTAGTGAATCATTGGCAAACCATCTTTTAAAAGTTGCTCCATCAATAAACGAGAAAGTTGAACATGAACTTTTACCTAAATGGTTTGCTCAAAGAGGTTTAGATTTAAGAAAAGCTCTATTAATTGGAAGTAAAGAAGCAGCTGTAAACTATTAATTAAACATTTGGCCTTCAAAGAAGGCCAAATGGTATTTTTAAGGAGTTAGTAATGACCCCTAAGTTTCAAAATAGAATAACAAAATTACAGGAACTAATGATAGAAAACAATATTGATTTACTCATTGTCAACAATAGAGAAAATCTTATCTATTTGACAGGTCTACTTGAAATTGAATGTATGGCAATACTAATCCCAAAAAATGATGAAATTGTGGCTATAACTTTATCTAAGGATGTTGACTTCGTTCAAGAAAATTCTGGAATTAGAACAATAGGTTATTACTTTCCAAAAGAGACCTTAGGTCAAAAAATAATCGAACAAATTAATACATTAAAAATTAAGCCTTCTGGTATTGGTTTTGAGCGATATTTTGTGGATTTTGAAGTGTATGAGAAGCTAAGAAATGCTTTTGATAATAAAATTTTTGTTAATGCTTCAAATTTATTCTATAAAGCTCGGTCAGTAAAAGAAAATACCGAGATTGATTACATAAAGAAAGCATCAGAAATTGTTACAATTGGTATGAATGCTGCAATAAAAACTGCAAAACCAGGCATTACTGAGTTGGATATTCTTGCTGAAGCAGAATATGCTATGTTAAAAGCAGGATCATTTGGTTCTTCTTTTAGACCACAAATTGCATCGGGCAAAAGGAGTTTGATTACACATCCTTTAGCAACAGATAAAAAAATCCAGTACGGCGAAACTGTTGTGATTCATTTGAGCTCAACCTATAAAGGTTATTGTTCTAAAATCAGCAGAACTATCTACATTGGAGATATTGATGATCAATCTAAAAAATTTTATGAAATGTTAGTAATACTTCAAAAACTACTTATAGACAATATAAAACCAAGTATGTCATCGAATGAAGTTTACTTAATTGCCGAAAAAACTTTAAAAGATTTTGATTATAAAGGTGAATTTCTAGAAGTTATAGGTTATGGGATAGGATTAAGGCAATCGGAATTTTACCCAATAATAGGTAAAAACAAAAAAGACTTAATAAATGAAAATATGGTTATAAGCTTATTATTACCGACTATTCACGTAAACAGTGAAATGGGTTTCAAGATCGAAGATGTTGTTTGGATAAAAGAAAAAAACAATGAAGTTTTAACAAAATTCTCTAATAACATAGTTAATATTTCTTGAAACAGATAATAGTATAGTGATGAAAGACACCTTAGAGAACAAATTAAACCAGTTAAAAGTACTAATAAAAGAAATGGGCAAAGCAGCTATAGCCTTTTCTGGCGGTGTAGATAGTACATTTCTACTTAAAATTGCGAAAGATGTGTTAACAAGCGATAATGTTCTAGCTGTAACTGTTAAAAGTATGCTTATGCCTCAAAGCGAGTTTGTAGAATCTAAAAAATTAGCTGAATTTATAGGTGTCAGACAAGTAGTTGTAGAAACGAATGAACTCTTATTTAAGAATGAAAGTATTAAAAATAAAATAAGTATGATAGATGCTACTACTGCAAAAAAATTAACTTTGCAAAAATTCTAGAGATCTCAAGAAATTTGGGTTACAAATATGTTGCAGACGGTAGCAACCTTGATGATACAAAAGAGTATAGACCAGGTTTTAAAGCTTTATTTGAAATTGGTATAATAAGTCCTTTAATTGATGCGCACCTAACTAAAACAGAAATCAGAGAAATATCAAAAGAACTTAAGCTCTCTACTTGGGACAAGCCATCTTTTGCATGTTTGGCTACTAGATTTCCATATAACACGATTATAACCGAAGAAAGATTAAGTCGAGTTGAAGAAGCTGAAGCGTTCATTAGAAAATTCAATGTTAGCCAGTTGCGAATCAGGAGCCACAATGATATTGCTATCATAGAAGTTATGAATGATGACTTTAATAAAATTCTAGACAACAAAAGAGATATCGTAAGTACATTACGCAAAATTGGTTACAAATATATAACGCTTGATATCGAAGGCTATTATAGCGGTAAAATAGATAGACTGTTGGAGATAAAAGATGAATATTAGAGAGGTTTTAGAAGACATTAAATTAGGAAAAATAAGCATTGAAGATGGGTTAAAAAAATTACAGCATCTTCCGTATGAAAGCGATATAGGATATGCAAAAATAGACAATAACAGATCTTTAACAAAAGGATTTCCCGAAGTTATTCTTGGAAATTCTAAAGAACCACAACAAGTACTTGAAATTGCAAAAAAAATTTTTGAAATATCAGGAGAAGTTGTTATAACAAAAGCAAATTTGGATCTATTTATCTTCATAAAAAATGAAATGTCTCTAGCAGAATACTACAATGAAGCCAAAATTATTGCTATATCCAATGAAAAGAAAAAAACAGAAGGCAATATCATTGTAGCTTGTGCTGGTACTTCTGATTTACCTGTTGCAGAAGAAGCAAGTGTTATAGCTACTATAATGGGCAGCAATGTCAATAAGATGTATGATATTGGCATAGCAGGTTTACATCGATTATTAAACAGACTTGATGATTTAAAAAAATCTAACGTTATAGTTGCTGTAGCTGGTATGGAGGGAGCCCTCCCAAGTGTAATAGCATCTTTGGTAGATAAACCAGTTATTGCTGTGCCCACAAGCGTCGGTTATGGCTCAAATTTAGGTGGCTTAACACCTCTTTTTTCTATGTTGAATAGCTGTGTGCCGGGCATGGCGGTAGTTAATATTGATAATGGCTTTGGCGCTGGCACTATAGCTCACATGATCAATCAAATGGCTATAAAAGGAGGTGGAAAGTGAAAATAGCTTATTTTGATTGTTTCTCTGGAATAAGTGGAGACATGATACTAGGTGCATTAATTGATGCGGGACTTAGCGTTGATGTTTTAGCAAAAGAACTTAAAAAAATTAATCTCCATCCTACAGAATACGAAATAGAAGTAACTAAAACTCAAAAGGTATTTATGCAAGGAACGCATTTTAATGTAATTGAGAAAAAAACAAAAGAAACAGCTGATTTTAGTCACCACACACACAATAATCACACCAAGCATATAGAGGTCCAAGCTAATTTATCAAGATATGCCAGACATTTAAGTGATATATTTGAAATTATAGATAATAGTGTTTTGAGTGAGAAAATTAAAAACTCAGCAAAAAATATCTTTTTAAAATTAGCAAAAGCTGAATCAATGATTCATAATATAGATATAAATGAGATTCATTTTCACGAATTAAGCGGAATTGATACTATAATTGATATTATTGGAACTCTTGTTGGTTTAGAGGTTTTTGGTATAGAAAAGGTTTACTCATCGCCAATACCAGTAGGAAGTGGTTTTGTAAAAGCTGCCCACGGGATAATGCCAGTGCCTGCACCAGCTACAATACAGTTACTGGAAAATGTACCTATTTATTCTAATGGGATAGAAGACGAAGTTACAACGCCAACTGGAGCTGCAATTATATCTACTATATGCGAAAACTTTGGTTCAGTGCCCCCTATGAAGCTCTTAAAGGTAGGTTACGGTGCTGGACAAAAAAATTTTACAATACCCAATCTTTTAAGAGTTATGATAGGTGAATCAATCGACAATTTAACAAGCAAAAAAAGACTTGTAATAGAAACATCAATAGACGATATGAATCCACAGATTTATGAATACTTAATGCAAAAATTATTTAATGTTGGCGTTCTTGATGTTTTTTTTACTCCAATATTCATGAAAAAGCAGCGTCCGGCAACTTTAATTACAGTGCTAACTGAACCCCATAAAGAAAATTTAATAGCTGAAATTATTTTTAAAGAAACAACATCAATAGGATATAGAAAGTATTTTATAGAAAAAGTTGAATTAGAAAGGGAAATTTATAATGTAAATACTCCATGGGGACCTGTAAGAGTTAAAAAGTCTAATTTTGCAGATTTTTATAACTTTGTACCAGAATATGATGATTGTAAAAAAATAGCTCAAGAAAATAATATTCCATTGAAGTTTGTCATTAAAGAAGTTGAAAAAATAATTTCAACTAACATGTAGGAGGTTATGTTTATGATGGGAATTGGACATATAATTAACGGAGATATTGTAAAAAGTACCACAGGCAATGTTTTAAAAATTATAAATCCTGCTACGGGAGATATTCTTGATGAAATAGATCAAGCAGGAGAGTTTGAAGCTAATGAAGCAGTTGAATCCGCTAAAAAAGCCTTTCTATCAACATCATGGAGAAAAGATACTAATCTTAGGGCCAGAGTGCTTTTAAATTGGGCTTATAAAATAGAAAAAAACCTTGATGAACTCTCTATTTTACTTACAAAAGAAAATGGAAAGACATTATTAGAATCTAAAATTGAAATTAAAAACGCCATAGATACACTCAAATTTGTAGCAGGACAAGCAAGATTGTTGGAAGGCCGTAGTTTAATGTTAGGAGGACAAATATTTTCGAGTGTGATAGCTGAACCAGCAGGCGTGGTAGTAATAATAGTTCCTTGGAATTGGCCAATTCTTTTAATGATCAGAGAGTTAGGGCCAGCTTTAGCTGCGGGTAATACTGTTGTTGTAAAACCTGCATCCAATACTCCTTTGACTTGCAGCAAAATTTTGCAACTAGCTATTTTAGATGACGAAATACCAAAAGGCGTCATAAACTCAGTTATCGGACAAGGAAATACGATTGGCAGTTTTTTAGTAACCAACAAGCATACAAGGGTTATTAGTTTTACAGGAAGTACAGAGGTTGGGAAAACGATTGCTTCTCTAGCAGGAAACAATATTAAAAAAGTTATATTAGAGCTAGGCGGAAAATCTCCCAGTCTTCTTTTTAATGATGCAAATCTAGAAAAAGCGATTCCGCTACTAGTAAAATATATGTTTGGCACTGCTGGTCAAAATTGCATGGCAGTAAGTCGAGTTTTAATAGAAAAAGAGATTTTTAATAAGGTTCAAGATTTAATTATTTCTGAAGTAAAAAAAATACGGGTTGGTAATGGTCTTGACCCAAATGTACAAATGGGTCCAGTAATATCTAAGGATCAATTAGATAAGATTGCATATACAGTAAATAATGCTTCTTTGAAGTTTCCAGATAATTTGGTATATGGTGGCTTTATTTTGCAAGACAATGATTATAAAAACGGCTTTTTTTACAACCCAACAATATTTTCAAAAGTGCCAATTGAATCGGACCTTGTTCAAACTGAAATTTTTGGGCCTGTTGTATCTCTTGAAATTTTCGATGAAGATGATCAAGCTATTGAAATGGCTAATGCCACTCAATATGGGTTAACAGCAAGTATTTGGACATCGGACCATAACCGTGCATTATATTGTGCCTCAAATATACAAGCTGGAACGGTTTGGATCAATACTTATATGAGAACTTTCCCTGAAACGGAGTCAGGTGGCATGAAGCAAAGCGGAATTGGCCGAAGCCGCGGTAAAGCTGGAATATATGAATATATGGAGCTTAAAAATATAGTTTCAGAAATTTTTTAAGAATGGGGGATAAAATAATGGACAAAGTGAATGAGGACCTTTATGTTTACACTCAAACACAAAAAGTTGTAACGCTAATTTCGGCTATTTTAGGTTTTGCGCTTGATGGCTTTAATATGTTGATATTTGCTTTTTTACTATTACCCATTTCAAAAACTTTGAACGTTAGCATCCCAGATATGGGATTTATTTTTTCTCTGCAATTGATTTTTTCAATGTTGGGTGGGATAATATTTGGACATTTTGCTGATACTAAAGGAAGAAAATTATTATTAATGTATTCAATTATTTTGTACTCTATAGGAGCCATTGCTTCGGCTTTTTCATGGAACTTGGCTTCATTAGCATTTTCTAGAAGCTTAACAGGTTTGGGTTTAGGGGGTGAATGGGGTGTTGGAATGGCCCTTTTTAATGAAGTTTATACCTCAAAACGACGTGCCTTTGGAGGAGGCTTAATTCAAGGTAGTTTTTTATTAGGAATATTACTTGCAGCACTATCAGCACACTTTGCTATGTCTACTTTTCCACAACAAATTGGGTGGCGTATAGGAATTGCTAGTGGAGCTATTTCTTTAATTCCAGTAATATTTATTAGATTATATATGCCTGAATCTAAACTTTGGTTAAAGAGTTTGGAAATGCGTGCAAAGGGAGAATCCATTTCAAAAACTAAAGAACCGATATGGGCAATATTTAAAAAAAAATACGTAAAATATACTTTGATAGGTTTATTGATGGTTTTTGCGTATATGTATTCTTTTTATGCTGTCGCTTCAATTATGCCAACAATTCTTGGTAAAGTATATAAAATTTTACCATCGATAAGTATTAAAATAACTTATTTAGTAACTATTATTGGAGCTTTAACATATTTTTTAACAGGATACTTAGGAGATGTTATTGGGAGAAAATACTCATTTTTACTAACCCAAGCAATTAGTATAATAGGATTTATTGTTTTATCACTTGTAATTGGTTCATATGTTCCTTTTAAAGGTTCTTTAATCACTTGGCCTATATTCTGGGGTTATCTATTGTTTTATATGGGTTCTGGATCCTTTGCTGTTTTTGGCGTCTGGTTTTCTGAACTCTATCCAACAGAGATGCGCTCAACGGGAATTTCTTTTTGCTACATGGTAGGTCGTGGAACTTCTGCTCTGGCGCCTTTAGTATCAGCTATAAGTTTTTCTGTTGGCATAATATCGGGTCTAGTAGCAGCTGTATTACTCTTTATATTGCCATTATTATTTTTGCAAGAAACTAAAGGGGCTGTATTAACCCCTGGCGAAACGATTTTAGCAAAAAATTTATAAAAAATCTTTAAGGAGGACTAACGAAATGGTTTATAATTTTCAATTACAAACAGAAATCAAATTTGGTAATGGAATTATAGATAAATTAGGAGAAATAATAAGCAACTATAATGTAAAAAGAACTTTAATTGTTACCGATCCAGGCATAGTTAAATCCAACTTGCATAATGTTGTGGCCAATATTCTTAAAAATAGTGGTATAGAATATGAAGTTTTTAACGAGGTAAAATCTGATCCAAACATTGAAACAATTAACAAAGCAAAAAAGATTGCAAAAAAGTATTCCCCTGAAGCAATAATAGGATTAGGTGGTGGAAGCTCAATTGATACTGCGAAAGCAACAGCGATTTTAATGGAAAATGATGGAGAGTTAAGACAATTCTCGGGGGAAAACAAGGTTAAAAAATTAAACATACCATTAATAGCAATACCTACAACAGCTGGAACGGGAAGCGAGGTAACAAGATTTGCTGTTATATCAGATGCAAATGAAAAATTTACAATATCCTCCAATTTCATTATACCTAAGGTAGCTATTTTAGACCCAACTTTAACACTCTCATTGCCACAAGAAACAACAGCATATACAGGTATAGATGCCTTAACTCATGCTATAGAATCCTACATTTCTACATTATCCCAACCAATTACTGACTTGCTTGCTTTGAAGTCTATAGAATTAATTATGAAAAATTTACGCATTGCTTTTGCAAGAGGAGATAATTTAAAAGCTAGAGAAAATATGCTTCAAGCCTCTCTATTTGCTGGTATTGCTTTTAATAACTCTTTTCTTGGTTTGTGCCACGCAATTGCAAGTCCACTCGGAGCTCATTTTAATATTCCGCATGGGATAGCTATTGGTGTAATGTTACCCTATGTTATAGAATACAACATTCTTGCTTCTTCTAATAAGTTTGCTTTAATTTACAGAACGCTTTATCCTTATGATAACGATCTAGATGAATTAAAAATGTCAGAGAAATTAATATATAGTGTTACAAATTTATTAAAAGATATTAACTTACCTTCTAATTTGCACACTATTGGTGTATCGGAAGAAAAGCTTCAATTAGTGGCAGAAGATGCTCAAAAAAGTATTCAATTGAAATATAACCCAAGGATTGCGAACCAAAATGACATTTTATCTATACTGAAAAGAGCCTATTAAATTAATGGTGCACAATTGGAGAATGGTTTTTATGGATGGTACAGGAATTATATTTGGAATCACAATCGCATATATAAATATAAGTTTATGGGGAAAGAGTTTGTAAACACAAAAAGTAAATTTATGTCTGCTAGTAGACATAGAGGTGCTTTTGTGATTGTCGTTTTAATGATGTCAAAGTTTAATTTTAAATATTTGGTGCAAGGTTGGCAAGAGGGGACAGTAGAAGTTGCTTTCAATAAAGGAACGTCATCCGGCCGTAATTTAATAACACTTTGTATTGCTTTCTTTATATTTTCATTTTTGATGACACCTATAAATAAGGAGTATCTATTTTTACGAGAATGATCCCAATTCTTTTTGCTTTATATATATGTCGCATATTCCTATCTACCATTTTTTGCTCGGGTATTGCACGCCACACTAGCTGTGATTGCCGTATGCGTGTTTTCTTTACATTTCTCTGGAAAGAAAAAATGTTTTTTAGAGGTATCAAAAATGTCGAAAGTTAAATCTGTGCGCCAATGGTTAGAGTTGATTAAAAAAGAAAATTATCTTATTGAAATTAATAAAAAAGTTAATTTACGATATGAGTTGTCGGCTGTTGGGAAGAAAGCGGATGGTAAATATGCTTTGCAATTCAACAATACTTTTTTTGACGATAAAGAATTTAAAATACCTGTAATTACAAATCTATTAAATACCCGTCAACTTATCGCAAAAGCTCTTGATGTATCTATAGAAGACGTGCTTAAATACTTTTCATATGCCCAATTGAATCCAATAGAGCCCAGAATAATTGATAAAAAAAATGCACCTGTTAAAGAAATTATAAATTTAAACCTCAATCTATATGATTTACCTATTCCGATCCATCACGAAAAAGATGGTGGGAGGTATATTACTGCCGGTATTTTAGTAGCAAAGAACCCTCGAACACAGGTTAGAAATATTTCTATCCATCGACTACAAGTTCTTGACAAAAATAAACTAGGCATACTTATATTACCTAGACATTTATTTCATTTCTTTGATATTGCTGAAAAAGAAAACAAGCCATTAGAAATTGCTATTGTTATAGGAGTAGACCCTATTTTGCTTTTAGCTTCTCAAGCTTTGGCACCTTTAGATTTTGATGAGTTTGGTATAGCAAGTAGATTATATGACGAACCCCTAGAACTTGTAAAAGCAGAAACAGTTGATATTGAGGTTCCATCACAAGCAGAAATAATATTAGAAGGTGCAATATTACCTGGTGTTCGAGAATTTGAAGGTCCTTTTGGAGAATATCCCAAATATTATGGTCCCAGATCACTTAAACCTGTTATCGAATTAAAAGCCATAACTATGCGCTCTAACCCCATTTATCATACAATTATACCTGCAACTAAAGAACATTTGTTATTGGGTGCTATACCACGAGAAGCAAATATACTACAACTAGTTAAAAATTCAGTACCAAATACTGTTTCAGTATGCTTATCAGAGGGAGGCGTTTGTAGATATCATGCAATAATCTCAATTGATAAAAAAAATGAAGGAGAACCAAAAAATGCTATTTTTGCAGCTTTAAGCAGTAGCCACGAAATTAAACATGTTATTGTTGTTGATAAAGATGTGGATATATTTAATGCAGAAGAGGTCGAGTGGGCTATAGCCACAAGATGTCAAGCCTCCAAAGACATATTTATTGTTCCAAACGCACTTGGTAATAAACTTGATCCTTCGTCGGCTAATGGCATAAGCGACAAAATGGGCATAGACGCTACAATACCTCTTGTTGATGGAAATAGCGGAAAATATGAAAAAATAAAAATACCAGGAGAAGAAGAAATAAGTCTAGAAGACTATTTTTAAATGAAACAACAGAAAAAGTTTACTTTTAGGTAGTTTTTAGATTTAAAATTAAATTAAAGAACGGAGGTTGTTATATGATAATAAAAGGATATCAAGAAATAATTAATAGAACTACTAATGGAGTTTATATTATTGGGTCAAGAAAAAATAATTTTATTAATGGAATGACGTGTGCGTGGTTAACTCAGATATCATTTAACCCAATGCTTATAGCGGTTTCTATTGACAAATCTCACTACACAAGTGAATTAATTAAAGAAAGCGGTATATTTTCTGTAAATATACTAAGTGAATCTCAAAAAGACATTGCTAAACATTTTGGTTTCAAGTCTGGCAGAAATGTAAATAAGTTCGATAACATACAATATGAGATTTCCTCTACCGGGGCACCTATTTTAAAAGATTGTCTAGCATATTTAGATTGCAAAGTTGTTAATTTATTTAATGTAGCCAGTAGGGTATTGTTTATCGGAGAAGTATTATCAGCTGTATTAAAACAAAAGGAGTTAAAACCTTTAGTATATAATTACCATGACTATTTCTAATTAACGAGGCAAACATGTCTTTAAGATCAGGCACCCTTAATGTTTGTATTTGCTACTATAAATTGAGTCATTTTCTTTGGATGATTTATTTCCAAAAAATTAAGATAATAAAGTTTCAATAAGATGGAGGGGGAGATGTCATTTAAATCACGCACTATTTCAATGTTTATTTTTATTGCTCTGTTTAATCTTGTAGCATGGGGTGCTTTTTTTTTACATTGTTAAATTAAGCCCTGTGCTTTCAAGCTTGGGTTTGCTAGCTTATTTTTTTGGTTTAAAGCATGCCTTTGATGCAGACCACATAGCAGCTATTGATAATGTAACCAGA
>Ga0080003_1000553_pt1 | contig 24431 bp, 17 predicted proteins | sample JossMetagenome_FD_69206 | JGI IMG/M metagenome (GOLD analysis project Ga0080003, IMG submission 69206) | Hot spring microbial communities from Joseph's Coat, Yellowstone National Park, USA - JC2_E (SPADES assembly) (version 2) | ecosystem: Environmental > Aquatic > Thermal springs > Hot (42-90C)...
TGTTCTTTTCCATTTTGAGAAAGTAAAAAATATAGTACCATTAATATACCCTTAAAATTGATTTTTATATTTTCTCTAAATTCCATTAATGGTCGTCTACATTCTACTAGAATGTCCCGAAAAGTAAACCATAGTAATTATGGTAATTCATACAATAATCCATACAATCAGATAGATCGACCAATTATGGTCGATACTAAAACTGGTTATCATAATGGATATAGAAGGAATATTAACGAAGAGATAATTCCCGTCAAGGCTACCATCCCCTTTGGTGGACCCCCTTGTTCGGGACTCTTTATATTCGAACATCAGAATTATAGATCCTACGGTTATCCTATTAACTGGTAGTTACTACTAGTTAATAGTAGCTATTTTATCTATTGTATCATCCTGTGTTCTAAGACGGTAGAATGTAAGCATATCCGTCCTTTTATTAAATGTCGGGAACCTCTGTGCCAGATAGTTGCGCAACTCTTTGGTACTGGGACACTTTCCATCATAATTGGAACGATACCAGGTACGCATACCTTCATGTAGGCATGTTACCGTAATAGTATCGGACTCCTGCTGACTTTTTTCCACATATTCACCCAAGAAATCTTGGAAAATATCACACCGTTTACGATATTCCATGGTATACTCCAGAACCAATTTAGGGTGTACCAAACCTTCACGTTTATATTTACGATAGTATTGGATGAGCATTCCCATGAATACCTGACGCCATTCGGGTAATTTTTCGGAAAGTCGTACGTCCGCCCAAAAATGATCCTTGGGCAGTCCCTCGCGGAGTATTTTTTCGGTGGCCTCGGAAGGTTTAATGAATTTGCTCAAGAAAGGAACTACTTTGATACGTCTCCAAGTACCATCATCGTCGGCGCGGATGTTGGGCAGGTTGTTACAGAGCAAAAAAGGTTTAAACTGTGGCCTAAAATAGATGGGATCCTTAAAAAGTGCACGTGCCATAATAAGGTCACCACCGGTAAAGAGTTTCATAAAACTAGCATTGATCTCATCATTAGCACGTGGCTCGTCAAATGGACTGGCACGTACTCCCTTTTTATCGGCGATCTCCGGTGAGGCGGCCGATGCACTACCTCTCCTCTCGGTCAGGACACGTACGTCCGTCGGCTTATAATAGTCGCCTAATGTATATTTTAAGAGCTCCATGAGCTTACTTTTACCATTGGCACCTGAACCCGTAAAAACATAAATACTCTCCTCGGCTATCGAGCCGGCCAAACAGGTGCTCAAAAGGGTTAAGAGATATTCACGCATCTCTTTGTCTGGTTGAATTTTTGCAAAAAAATCCTTAATATTCTGGGCAACCTCGTCATCGGGCTGGTAGGGAATGTAATCATACCCTGTGGACATACTGATACAATCGTCCGGACAACCCTCCCGGAAAATATCTGCCTCCAGATCATAGACCCCGTTCTCAAAACCTAAGAGATAGATATTTTCGTCCAAATTCTTAAGGAAAATAGGATCATAGGCTAGGTCCGCACACTCCCTTACAACTCCATTCTTAAAGTTAAAGTTATTAAGCTTCTGGATCACCTTAGAAATATAAGTAGCATCGTCTATACATTTATCCCGCTCCCTACCTGTTAGAGTGTTGGACCGGTCATAAAAATCCTTTTGTAAACGGGCATACTCGGTCGTTAGTTCCTGGGATATCAATATACGTAAGGTATAGGCACTATCCACTTCATGCCAACGATGCTTACGAAATTGGTACCATACACCATGCTTAATAGAGGCACATTTAAACATAAATTTATGCCTCTCAATAACCAATTTAGCAATATTATGGTGGCTTGCATCAATACCCTCGTTCAACAAACGTTCCAGCCTTTCTTGTCGCCATTTTCGATACTCTTCGGGACTGTCCTGGGCGGCAAAATAATGAAGACTTGCCATGGTATAGTTACAAGACTTCATACGTGCCCACAAACGGGCACATTCCCCCGGCTTAAACTTTTCCGGACATTTCTGGCTAAATTGGACCCAGTCCTCGAGCAAACGGTCGTCAATGTTATGGAGACAGTGGCCCACCTGATACCATGTATGATAGTTTGTAGCCCTCTCGCGCGAAAAAAATCGGACCAGGGCACGTGCCTCGGCCAGCTGATCATTGGTAGTCGTCCTAACAACCCGTGCCTCTTGGCCCATCAAACAATTGAGGGCCTGCTCGTTCCCCACAGATTCCACCATTCTACCACGCAGCTCGTCTATCTCACGCTCCACCTGTTGAAATGTTAGATGTTTCGCCAAAGGTGTTATCCTACCAGGATCCATAAACTTACGGCAACTGAGCGTCCGTACTAAATGTCCCACCCATCTAGGAGTATCTAATTCTTTCGGATCTATAAAAATATCGTGAAGCCGACCATTAAATGTCATATATATATGGGTCAAACGATAAACACTGGCATGTGTATTCTTACAAGAACCGTACATCATCCACCCGGTAGCATAAATTACACTTTTATCAAAAATTTCCTCCCATCTGTTTTCCAACCGTAGATTCTCCAACAACTTCTCCTGTTGGGCTATCTCAATAAATCGTTGGCGTAAAAGCATCTGCAAATCTGGACGTGTACAAATTAAAGGATAGACCAAATGTATACCATCATGATATTTACCGTTACGTAGGCTAGGTGCATCCTTCTCCAAAATATATACGGTCAGCTGGTATCCCCAGACCGCCAAATATCTACGGACTACCTGATGATAACATTGAACAATATGTATGATATGCTCCTCTAGATATTGCCTGTCGGGTATATTTTGGACAAAATCTATATCAATTACAATGGGTCCAATCTCTCTATGTTTTTCGGTTATATGAGGATGATACCCCTGTATGATGGCATCCTCATAAAGTTGCAAAAATTCATCATAATGCTCCTCGGGTATATTGTATGAACCATAAGGCTCATAGGTCATAGTATGTGTCCAGACCAAATTCTGACCCTTGCGCCGTTTTGTCTCATTACGGAAACGTTTCATAAATAGATAGAGTCTCTCCAAAGCATTCTGATGCGTATTGTTGGTGAGCAACATTGCTAACTAACAATAAGATAATCGATTTTATATTATGTTTAAATCAACTTTTTAAACATATGATCTGCCTTCATATTTCCTTTCGATAGTCGGATTAATTAATTAATTAATTAATTAATTGGTCTATTTTTGTAAACAAATTGGCCAAGATTTCTTAATTACAAAATCAGCTCATTATAATAATTATAATGAGTTTATAACAAATTACGATAAGTTACAACAAGATCTGTCCATTGGTTTTGATGTTCCTTTAATTAATTAAAGGAAATAATTAAAGGTTAGTAGATAATAATCAAGCTTGGAATAATGTTCACCATCTAGACATCTAGACTGATTAGAAAATGGCCAAAAATTGCATTTTAGGTATTCGTTAGATGCCAGATTATAGTCTGTTTTCTAAAAGCGTTGTTATCATGCTATCTATTAGCTAGCGCTCCAATAAAATTGGCAGACCGTACAAATGTAAATAATCTGTTCACGATCATTTTTGGTTAGTGCAGCCTCCCTTAAATTAGGATTTTTATGTGTGGGACATTCCGGATTGGGACAGATGTAAAGCCGTGTTCTGGCCAAGGATGGATCATTTGCGGCATAACTATAATCTTCGAGATCATCAGAGCGTGCCGTCCCATAATAGCGTGCATAAATAATGGTACCAGGTTCGATTTTGCGATAGTTACGGCAAAATTTACAAACAAAATAGGCTACATTGCTCCCTATCTCCTCCTCCGGATCATCCTGAAAAAAATATTTACTGACATTTTTAATTAGTACCATCATTTTCTTCTGATCTTTTTTGTTTAGATTTTCAAAACGTTCATCATTTAGTAGGTCGGCCGACCGGAGACCTTGCAGATCTTCCTCCTGAAAAGGCTCGTTTAGTTGAAATTTCTCAAAAAGTCTGTTAAGGGCATTATTCACGCGCCCGCCCACTTGTCTGGAACGAATATCTTTGGCCACATTGTACAAATAATGACATTTTTCACAAAAAAACATCTACAATAGATAATAATTTTTATTCTAATATTTTTTACTTTCAAAATTTGAAATATTATGAATAAATCCTATATTAACTAATAATATAATCATGTCCGAAGAAACACAAAACCAGGAACCTGATACCGAGCATTTAGATATAGACCCCGATGATGAGGCAGAATATGATACCCATGAGGATGGTGAGTATGATCCTGTTACTGAATTTGATGAGAGCGAGGATACATCCGAAGAAATAGCCCAGACGGGAGAACCCCCGGAAAGCCAGCCAGCATCCCAGGAACAGGGCAAAGAAGTGGGAGAGACCGTCCGGCCAGAAACACATATTTGTGCCTATCGTGGGCTGGAAAATGATCTTTTTATCCTGGGCGAGGAGGATGGTGGCTATTATGGTAGGATGGAATATACACGTGTACCCGATGACGAGCGGATCTCCGAACCTGTTATGACCTATTATGAAATGGTACGCATTATCGGTACACGTGCCCAACAGTTCAACTATGGGGCCAAACCATTAGTGGATGGCGTAGAACATCTGACGGCCCCACAACAGGCCTATCTAGAATTGATAAACCATATGACTCCCTTCATCATCCGCCGCTATCTTCCCGGAAAACGCTACGAAGAATGGCATGTCCGGGAGCTTAAATTGGTACACAAAATTAACGATCCATTTTTTATGCCCCAAATATAATGGATAGTAGAACACATAAAAAAATATACTTTTTGGAACCCATCAGGCTGCCCGATATCCTCCAAAAACGTATCCAAAGGGCCGCACAAATACAATGGGTAAAAAATTGGATGCGGTTGGACACAACATTTACCATTGATTTTCGACCGGTAGGACCACCTGATCTATCCATATTCCTCCAAAAGTTTAGACCGTTCCACCAAAGGTTGGCCAACCCTCAACGGAACTCCTGGTATTTTCAGAATATCATAGTAAACTGTCTCCATTCTGGATGGCAGGAGGCACGCGTCCCCATTTATTTTGTCCTCGAAGCCCTCCAACTCTTCCTACAAATAATTCCGGTCCAAAAATCAACATTCTGGATATATTTAACCGATTTACCCCGCATAATACCATCTATTATACATCCGGAGGGTGCACCCCGAATCCTACAGATGGAACCTTCCGGATCAACCTGGGGACAGGAAGTCTATATCACACGCCGTGAGGATATCATCCGGCTGCTCCTACACGAACTGGTCCATCTAACCGGCCTGGACAAAAGTTTAGGGTACAAACTATCCTGCCAATGGGATATTGATCCGCCCACGCTCAATCCGTCCGAAGCGTATGCGGAAATGATGGCCATTGTCTGGAAATGCTGCTATCTTTCCAACTATCTACCATTGTCGCTCGAAAAAATGTTTACCCTAGAACTATTATATTCATTCTATCTATGTTCCCAACTGCTCCACCATCTAGATTATGACCGCCCAGAAGATTTTTTCCAGGACCGAAAAAATCCAACACGGGCCACCATACCCATCTGGGAATATATTCTATTACGCACCCTGTTAATGTGCCATCTGGACACATTTCTAGAAACATTCCCTTATAAGTATGATCCTGGATATATCTATGGACTAATAACACCCGATATTTATTTCCTATCAGTACTAAATCAAATTTATCCGCTCAAAGTAGAGTCTGTATTCAGCTATTCCCTCCTCCAGATCGATTGGAAAAATATAGTCTAATATTAATGGAATCAACCTATCAAATTGCCGTGATCGGAGATTCAGGGGTGGGCAAAACTAGTTTGGTCAGCTACTTTCTAAAGGGTAGACCTGACATACACTGGGAGCCGACCATCGGCGCCCTTTTCCATCAACGTCGTCTGACCGCCGCAGACGGGCTGCATGAACTCATCTTCCAAATTTGGGATACGGCCGGACAGGAAAGGTTCCGTGCCATTACACGTTTCTACTATAAATATACCCAAGGATGCCTTTGCGTCTTTGATGTCACCAACAGACGGAGCTTCGAGTCTATCCATTATTGGATCCAAGACTATACTAAAATTCATGAAGGACCACATATTATAGTCATCGTGGGCAACAAAACGGACTATCCACCATCCGAATGGAAGGTGGAACAGAACGAAGTGGTCCAGATGGCACAAAAATATGGTGCTAGCTATATTTTTACCAACAGTACACAGGGAGAAGGTGTCCTCCAATGCTTTCTCCTATTAGCCCGGCAAATTGACCTCCATAAGGATTTGCAACCTACAAAATCACATGATGTATCTATTACGGAAGAACCCAAAGTAGAAAAAACACAAAAAGAGTGTTGGTGTTAAATATAGATGGACCTATACTATTATGTAGACCCTAATGAACCTGAGATCATACGTAAAACACAATTTTTGGGAGAATTAATCTCACTAATTTTTGCTGGACGCGCACAGATGATCACGCCCGAACAGGCAAAAAAACTAAAATTACCTGCCGACTACCAGGAAAAATTACGCGCTACCATCAGCCATTATGAGGAAAGGGTACCCCTCTATGATATTAGCTACAATCATATCTTCCTGGTCTACAAGAATAATGTTTATCCACGTATCATTTATGATAACTATCGTTTTGTAGACCGGACGTTCTACGAATCTTTGCTCAACCTGGAAAAACCTTTCGAATCGGACCGTGAAAATTTACGCATACTTTCCTACTATGACCTGGACATACTCCAGCAAACCTATTTTAAAATATTCTATGAAAGTTTTGTCGTTAACGAATATATTACATCATGCCGTAGGCCTAGTTTCCGGCCAGGAACCGGTATGGACCACATACAACCCTACTATAATATTGACGAACTCTATTATCTGGCCTACGATTGGAATCTGATCGATCGGAGCAACTTGAGTACAGAAGAGATCAATATATTATGCAAACAGATTGCCACCTATGATATACCCGCCGATATCCTCATGGAACATCAACTTTACATTTATCGCTCCCGTGCCATCGGACTGGTCAAACACTATTCACTCTATGGATCCTATTATATGAACCTCTATCTACGCAAATATTTTTGCTGTCTTCTCCAAAAAAGACGATCTGAAAAGGCCATTAGGAATTCCGATCTGGAGAACCAGATACGCATCATGATCTCATTGATCCGGAGGGCTCCACCATTTACCAAAAAATATACTGTCTATCGCTTTATCCATGAGGATTCCTTCCTAGGTCACCTTCGTCCGGGAGATCTTTACCAGGAGCCCGCTTTCGTAAGCACTACGCGCAATCCTTTTTACTATCAGGAAAACTATGCGTTTGGGTATATACTCATGAAGATCGAGCTGCCCGAAAATGTTGCGGGCATAGGTCTTTGTATCGAATCATACTCCAACTTTCCTAAGGAGGAGGAAATTATCCTGCCCCCAACAACACGCTACCGGATCAAAAGTGTCATCGATATTAAGGATGCCCAAAAATATCATCATATTTTGAACAAACGTGTCGTCAAAAAGTATGAGCTGGTCTGTCTGGGCAACGATTATTGTCAGAATGATCAGAAGATCGTCCTAGAAATACCAGATGCCCAGGAACCTGAAATAGTCAACATTGATGTACCTGGCCTGGTCAAAAACCAGGATGTTGCCCTGATACCCATGATCGAACGTTTACACTATTTCAACGATAAATTTGTAAACGTCAACCATCAGTTTCGGTCCACCATCGAAGGAACACAATATATCTTTAACGTAGAATCCTATGATTCCTCGACCGTCTACCAATCTTTCTTCTACTTTACAACACCCAACGGTCTGATGATCACCTCGGCCAACCCAAAATATGGTAATATTAATATCCTTCTAGAGATCGATTTGGAGATCCATGTCAACTATTATTTCAAATATAGCGTCAACGATCCGAGCCGTGTGGTTAACCTGGACCGTGATTCCTGGATCAAATGGCTCTCATGTCTAGCCTATTTACTGGGAAGCCGCAAGGTTATCATCCATCCTAACTATGTACTCCATCATGATCAGGATGAAAACCTTGAGGACATGCAGATCAAAACACGCTATACATTCTCAGAAAATATTTACCAATATCTCAAAAATCATAAAAAATATTTTTCAGAATTCCCAGAGATCATACCCGCCTTCGATTACGGCCAGCTGGACATCCTTAAAAATATATCGGTGGATATGGTGGCCAAACCCACCGACACCGATGAAATATATCATCTGTCCCAGATTTCGGGCTCCAAGAATGTATGCGATCTATATATTTACATAGTCGAAAAATTTCCCAAACTACTACGACTACTTGAGGATAAAATGATGTCAATCTATTCACAGGATGAACTCAATCCTTTTAAAAATATCTATTATACCCTAGACCCCTGGACCTATCTCTACAACCATCAACTGATCCTCCGGGTCCCTGAGGAGCATGAGTTTGTCTGGAAACAGTCTAACGTCCGTCGAGTTATTTCGGAAAAAAAAATACGCAAATTTAAGAACCGTTTGCGCACCTATCTGGCCAACGAATAAGTTTGTTGAGACGGATAATTTTTCGAACCATTCTTGGGGTTGGAAAATCAAAATAAACGCTCGAAAATGGATGGCCCTCCAATAAATATTGGACCAGATCATCAAACCGTGCGTTCAGTTTCAGGGAGAGTTGATAGACACTATCGGCCCGTTTATAGGGTAAAAAAATACGTCCTAGAATATCACATACAACCCTTTTAGTTTGGGGTACTAGTGTATAATAAAGGGCATGATATTTTCCGTCATTGACCGGAGTATACCCGGACAATAACCTCCAGTATTCTTCTACACTGTCGATATCAAACCATAAATAGTAGGCACGGTCTATGGACCAAAAATATGGACTGATTACATTCTGGGATACATCTATAATAATAATTATGGGTTTACCTTGTTTTCTCATAGAACCATAGGTCGGAAAATTATTGTCGACCGGATAGATCATCTCGCCAAAAATACCCACGAACAGCTCTAATAATTTCCCATAATATTGTTCCATGTTCAGGTTGTTCACCCAATCGGGCGAGACCGTCAGAAGGACTATCTCTCCGGGATAGTCCTTTAGGAAATTTTTAATAATATGACAAAAATCTTCCAGAGGAACGCTCGCAAATGTATGGGCCAGCATAAAATGTTTGTGCACCGTATCATAATAGATCCTGAGGTCAAAAGAACGGATCCCGGATAGAAGTTGTTCATAGATGTTTTCACTCTGTGTAAACATCCATGATTTCAGACATTTATGGACCAATCGGCTACTATGTGCGGCCAGGTTGAGCCAACAGGACTGATAGTGGGCCCCAGGATCAAATTGGTAGGCGGCACTATCATGTGTCCCCGGTAGGATTATCTGATCTAGCATTTTGTTCTCCAAGATAGTGGACATCCGCTCCATCCAGTTTGCCAGATTCATATTTATAGATTGGTTATATTATTTAAATATAATGACAGATAATGCATTCTGGTGGATCTTTGAAAAAATTTTTGATCAGATGACCCGTGGACAGACATTCTATCAAGAACCTTTCGCCAAAACGTTCAAAAAAATTTTTGATAATGATAAAATCCATCAATTGGTAGCCCGCCTGGCGCATTATGATCCAAAATTTGTAAAAATGTCCCTGACCGATCGTTCTAAAATTAAAAAATTTCTCATGGGAAAATATTGGAACAGGATCAACGTGGCCATCCTTTTGGGCGAGGAGGACAATGCATTCAATTTGCTCCAAAAAGGCTATCGCGCCAACACGGACTCCCTAAAGCTCTCCCTAGTAAACTGCTGTACACGCCTCCTGGACAGTTTGTTGGACAAAAAATCTATGTCCGGGGAACTACTCTCCCTGGCCGCCAGGGAGGGATATGAGGATGTTTACTTCCGCCTCCGTGAGTATGGCCTGAGGCCCAATATTCATGTCTACCAGCAGGCGGTTTTGGGTGGATCGTTGCGCATCCTGGAGGATGTTTCCCGCATAATCGGCGTCTCACACCGTACGTTAGAACTGGCCTTCCAGATGAACTCTCGGGATAATATTCTTTTCCTGCTCGAGAGGGCCGCCGAGGAGGGGGTCAGGATAACACCCAAAATGATCGGCTACGTACTCCTAAACGATAATTTGGAACTTTTAGAAATTCTGGAGGCACGCGGATGGATATCCCGGGACCCCGAACTCTATTATGACGCCATCCTTTCGGGATCCATGCGCATGGTCAGGTGGATAGAGAACAAGATACCCAATGTACACGAGCATCTGGACCGGGCACATTCCGCGGTAGGCCAACGATCGATACTGCTGGACGAAAGCGTCTATTTGAAAAATGGTAAACGATATTTTTCACACTGTATTAATTATGCAGTACAATCCCGTTCCGAAGAAATGCTACGCTACCTATTGAACCTAGGTTATGGTGTCACCTTTTCTAATATAGTGACTGCCCTACGTCAGTCGACCACTACTATGCTGCAGATATTGCTGCGGGTCTATCCCTGGAAAATTCCCGTCCACATCCTACTCTATTTGGGCCCACGGTCCTATCTGGAGGACAAGATAGGAAAAATACGGACATTACACGATTCCGGTAAACTCTGCCTAGAACTTCCCAAAAGGGTCCAGGACCGACGACGGCTGGAAGTACATTATGAAATCATCCATAAAACAGATACGATCCCGGAAGACCTAATCGATGAGGACCACCTTATGAACTATGCCCTTCTGCTCAATCTCAAAGACCCATTGGAATACCTTCGGGCCTCCATCGTACGCTACCGGCTGACCATAGGTCTGGACCTACAAATCATTCCTACACAGGCTGAGGTCGATACCATCTATCTTTATGGATGTGTGGAAGATATCAAACGTTATCTATCCCGAAATATCCCCGGTCACGCCATCATGATGGAGCTCGTCTGCCAACGCCAACTGGAGAAGATAGCCTATTTGTTAGTACAAAGGTTGATAAAACCTGCGGACCTCTGGCCGTTGGTAACGGTGCTTAATGATCCGGAACTACTCCAAATGTTCGGCCAATATGGCCTAGACCCGGAACCCCGCTACCTAGTTGCCTCAGGGGATACTAGGCTCGTGATCCGTGTCATACAAAAGGGATGTTTAAACAAACAGATGATCAAAAAAATTATCCTTTTGGACGATCTTGAATTGATACGTCAGATACCTTGGCGACTACATTTGCAAAATTTGGATGAATATATAGACTGGGCCGAGGACCATGATCTTCGGGAAATTTCAGCATATCTAAAAAGTGTCAAGAACTTAGAATAAGAAATGCGCAACCTAATTATTCTGAAGACACATGTCTGGACACCAGACCTAGAAAGTTTTGTGCGTAAAATTTATCATGAGATCGGTCAGAACGACCACTTTAGATGTTTGGTACATCTGACAGGAAGTGGACCGAAGAACAAGGATAATCATCCCAATGATCTACCTATTATCACATTCCATGAGGATGAAATCAAAATATATCCGCAAGGATATATTAACATACATTTAAGCAACCATTGGATCATGATGTGGTATTTCAACCAGTTTAAATTGGAGTATGACTATCTTTGGAGCATCGAATATGATGTACGCATTGTGGGCGATTCACGTTACCTTTGGTCCTATCAGGGCGATGAAGATTTTCTCTATCCTCGGGGAAACTCCCGGCGCCCGAGCATCTATTACCAATATTATACATATCCTTCGTCGTGTCCTCAGGAACTTCTCTCGTCGTATCCTTCGTGTCCTTCATGTCCTTCGTGTCCTTCGTGTCCTTCGTGTCCTTCGTATCCTTCGTGTCCTTCGTGTCCTTCGTGTCCTTCGGAATCCCAAACAAAGGAACACCAAATGAAAGGGCCACTTACACCGGCAGAAAAACGTGTCGGATTCCTCCAGCTGGCGCGCTATTCTAGAAGGGCCCTAGAATATTTGGATGCATGTTTTCGGCAGGGTGAAAATGGACAGGATGAAATGATAACTTTCAGTCTATTAAACCGTGCAAAAATGAAAATATCCCCGGATCTATTGGCACCATTAATCAGAGGTGTTTGGACATGGCAGGATAAATACGTCCATTATAATGTACAAGTCTACCAACATTATCTAAAGTATGAAAAATATTTAGAACGTCCTGTTATCCTACATCCGGTCCGTTAGTCCGTTTACGGGAAAATCTTCGTGGACGTTGTTTTAGGATTTTTTCTAGATCCTCTAGTGTAAGATTCTCGGGTTTAACATTTTGTGGCAGACCATAATTTTTGCGTACTTTCCTCCGTTTTACCTGTACATAGGGACCGTAAGGACCTTGGAGTACTAATATATTGGGTGCTAACTGTTTAATAATACGTTTACGCGCCTCTCTAATCTTTTGGATGGCCTCCTGAAGTGTAATTTTTTCGTTCTCTAAGGAATAATTCTCGCCCTGATAGTTTAGGTAGAATCCATAGCTCCCTTTTTTAAGTAGGATATCTTTACCCTCGAATTGTCCGAGAACTTTAGGATATTCCAAAAGCTGGAGGGCCTCCTTCAGGGTAATTTTCTGGGGATCAAGTTTTCCCAATTTAGCATAAACCCATTTTTTACCGACCCGTTTTTTGACCGCAGGACCATATTTTGTCCGGAGGACATATACAGGTTTCCCTTGTGCATCTTTTCCGAGAAGCCTTTGGGTTTCTTGGGAAAGTGTTTTTAGACGGGAAACTTCAGTGACACGCGGGTCCAAAAGTTTGTAGAACTGATCCACCACACGGTACCAAACTTTATGACCTTCGGCTATTTCGTCCAACTCTTTCTCCAGATTTGCGGTAAACTGATAATCTATGAGATCGGCAAAGTATCGTATGAGGAATTCGTTGACCGTCCTCCCCAGCTCGGTGGGCAGGATACGATTACGTTGTTCGCCCAAACGGACCATATGGGTTTCCCGGACGATCTCCCTATTCTGTGTGTTCGCCCATAGGATAATGGCCTCCTTCTCTACCCCGGGTAGATCACCCATGCGCACATAGTCCCTCATCAGGATTGTTTTAATTATGGTCACATAGGTGGAGGGCCTACCAATGCCCAACTTCTCTAACTTTTTAACCAGCGAAGCCTGACCATAACATGCGGGCGGACTTTTGTACTCCTGTTCGGCCCGGATTTCATGTAGTTCCATACTTTTCCCTATCCGATATGTTTTGGAGCTTACGGAATTGCCATCCTTATCTTTATGAACATCGGTCCCATAGATACGGGTGAACCCCGGGAACAATAACTGTTCCTGTCTTGCTAAAAAATAATATTCTTTATCTGGATATTTGTCTGAACCTATCCAGATCGACAATACATTAATCCGTGCGGGGGCCATCTGTGAGGCAATTGTCCTTCTCCAGATGAGCTGGTATAGCTTAAGCTGTAGGACATCATCTATCTCCGGATGGACCACATCCGGATGTACCGGGCGGATCGCTTCGTGCGCCAGTTGGGCCGAGGCAGAACGGACCTGATGTATTTGTTTATGGTAATATTCCTCCCCATATTTTTCCAGAATGACCCGACGTATGGCCTCCTGCGCCTCCGAGGCTATATGGGGGGAATCCGTCCTCATATAGGTTATATGTCCAGCCTCATAAAGCTTTTGGGCCAACATCATAGTTGTTTCTACGGACAGGCCAAGCCTGCGGTTGGCTTCCTGCTGTAGGGTGGCCGTTATGAATGGTGGAGATGCATGTTTTAACTCTACTTTGGATTTTACATCATATACTTCGAAATGGGAATCTAACAACAATTCTAAAATTTTTTGGGTCCCAGATTCATCGGCCAGATTAGCAGGACTATTCCCCGAATATAGAGTGGCCACAAGAGCATCCTCCGAAAAAGTTCCCCAAACACGGAACCAACTATTCTGGGTTTCTTCCTCCATGAAGCGTCGCATTTCGTCCTCCTTTTCGACCACCAGACGGAGAGCCGGTGACTGTACCCGGCCGGCCGAAAGATTTCCGCCAATTTTCTTCTGGAGCAATGACGAGATAAGATATCCAAAAAGTCGGTCCACGACACGTCTGGCCTTCTGGGCATCGACCAACCGTTTATCAATGGGTCCGGCCTCCTTGATCCCACGCATTATTTCCTCCCGCGTAATAGAATTGTAGGTGACGCGCAGATATTGGCGGGGACGGAGAACCTCGTAGAGTGATTGGGCTATTTGGGCACCCTCATAATCCTGATCGGAGGCCAGATAGACCATTTTAACACCACGCATGGCCCGCCTAAGTTCCCGGACCACATCAGGACGGGTGATCACATAGATGGGCTCATAATGATTTTCAAAATCGATCGACATGGTATGCGGATCTAGATCACGTATATGTCCCTTGGAGGCTTTAACAATATAATCTTTTCCCAAAATAGCAGAAATTTTGGCTATTTTTCCCGGGCTTTCCACTATAAAAAGGTTGGTCATTAAATTTGAAAATACAATATCATTTTTAAATAGTTTACAGATTCAATCTTCATGGATAAAATTACACGGATTAACGAACAGATCTATCTGGGCCCGGAAGACATTGCCAGACGACCAGGATATCTTAAGGATCTGGGCATCCAGCATATTTTTAACTTTGCCGATGAGGTTGTCTATCATATACCCCATCATATGGGGTTCCACATCCATTATTATCCTATTAAACATGATGAAGATGCTAGCCTATTAGGTGTCCTAGATGATGCCATACAAAGTATCTATAATTGTGTTTCTCAACAAAAATGTGTCTACTTGCATTGTACGGACGGGAATTCTCGGGCGGCCGCCCTGGCCATCTACTATCTAATGCTCTATGAACATATGAATTTTGATGATGCACTGGGTTATCTTGAAGAATTAAGGCCACAAATAAACCTTCATCCTAACTTTGTGCAGGAACTACGGGCCATCGGATCCTAGGACCGTGTATATAAAGGTGCAGCCGGGTAAAGTCATAAACTTCACGTGCCATTTTAAGCAGTTCACGCCTATCAGGTTTCCAATAAAGATGGGTATACAATCTAAAATAGGGATCAAAAACCATATGTGATCCCAAATAGATCATCCAGGACAATTCATCCTCAGGGGATCTTTGTGCCCTTTCCAAACATTTCCTGAATACTTCGGGATGGACTTCTCGCTCCTTGAGAAGGTTGATCGTCCCAAAAATATTCTCCAAAACATTCATCATCCCTTCCCGCGGACATTCAATACGAAGGATCTCTAACGCATTTTGACCGATCCTTTCTAGTCCAACCGTAGCCTGGACATTTTCGCCCAAGTTATCTATCCAAAAATTTTCTAGAATATTCAGGGATATTATTTTCCATGGATTAATATTCATCACTGGAAAGCCCAACATAAATGACACCGTTTCCCTTTCAGGATCCTCTAGAATAGAAAACCGGGGTATTTCTAATAATGATTTTGGGATATTAGGAACAGATGATCCAACTATAGGTTCTATCCTGGAGAGTATGTCCTCCAACATCTTTTGGACTATTTGATGGGCCAGGTTACCCACTACCATAAATAATGTCCTCGCAGGATGTTTTGACGGTCCAGAACATTTACCATATGATAGATGACGTACTAATCGAATATATAAAGAGTCCAACTCAACTTCTGGACCCTCTAAGGGCTCTATATAATTTTCCAAAATGACATCTATTAATGTAAATAGATCCTCCGGTCCTCCCAAAGCATAACAATAATGGTGGTCCAGACCAACCTGTAGACCATAAGTACAACCTCCCAATCTATGGGATCCTCGAAAACGGAGACGTGCCAATTCCGGATAACATAGTATTCCACTTCTAACAAAAAAACCACAGGCAATATTTTGGAATTTTTGGGAAGTTAAACAAATTATCCAAATGCCATTCGAAAGTTTCTTTTTAAAACATTGGATCATGATTATATTTTATGCACAAATTCCTAATATAAATTTCGTATATCCATTAATATAATGATTGATAGACAGTTTATAGGCGGGCTGTTAACATATCAGTCGAGTAGGGTGAAAAAATTTATCAAAATATATTAGATTACCCATTAAGTACATCAACTTGGTGTCCCATTGAGTAAATCTAGTAATCTAATATATTTTGGATTTCATTTCACAAATTAACGGCCATAGATAATATAATTAAATTAAATATTGGTTAATTTTGATCATTAATGAGAATCATCTGATATTATGTACTGTCTAATAAAAACCTTTAATTGTAGGATAAATAATTGGTAACTGGACCATGTAGGCCTAATTGTTGATAAATTTTGGGATTAAAGCTGATTATCAAAGGTTCTTCGGGTTGATCATTGTTTCTGACCTGTAAATAATAGTCTTTATGATCGTGCAAAACCAAATCTACCGGAAGCCATTTCAAATAGTACCAGAGAATATCTATACTATGGATGGGTAGATAGGCATGATCTTTGGAAAAAATATCCGCACAAAAAGAGCCAATAATTCTTTGGAAACTAGTATTTTTTTCAAGAAGGTTGACCAATAATTGGTGATATTTTAGGATATTTTGGGCATATTCTTCCTGGAAGGAGGTTTGGCTTAGAAGACCTACCCGGGGGAAGGGCCAGAGGATAATCAGGATATCTGTCAGATAGGGATCTTTATCAAAAAGGTATTCTAGGATGTTAAAGATCCGTTCTTCGGAAAGAGTCCTTAGATCCTCGATCAGATCAAAAACTCGATTCTGGTATTCCCAAAGATATGGATATTCTACCGGATCCACTAGGACCCTAAATTTTTTAAGTATCAAAAAATAAAGGAAACGTGAAAGGAATGTATAGTCTAGATCCTGCTGGAAGACACCCCAATTCTCCAAATATTTTCCTATAGGTTCTACCATATGTATTTTATTTTTGATATTTTTTAAAATGTAAAAAAATATCAATTTTAAACCTTTTCGAGATCAATAATACGTCCTAGTGCCAGACTATTAAAATAATGGTAGAGACGTGTTTTGTATACCTTAATACGGGTGAGTCCGGCTGGTAGCATAGGGTAGCAGGGCCCATCATAGAGTTCAAGTTCCTTCAATCTAGAGGGTAACGGTTGTCCGTCCAGATGGGCCTTTAGACTGGTCAGCCTTGGGGGCAATATTCTGGCCGTTATTGGATAGTAAACATCCAAACGTTCGAGGGAGGTAAAAAATGATATGTCTAGATTATCATAATGCCAATGATCCACTTTTAAAGTCTGTAACATAGTCATAGATGATAGGAAAATATAATTTTGGACACCCTGTAACACTAATTTTGTCAGTCTGGGCGTGTCCAGATAAATATATTCCAAAGGCGTATTACGAACCTCAAGGCTGAACTTATAAAGGCGGTCCGAAGTTATATAAAGATCGTCCGGATCATTAATATGGTGTTCATAAACAAGGTTTAGACTTTCCAAACGTCCGATGTTTAGGAGCTTAGGGGAGTTCATAGGGAGATCTATCTTAAGGTGTATCAACTTTGGGAAAAAAGAAACGTTAAACGGATGGGACGAACGACATCCCAGGGATGTCAGTCCGGTAAAAGGTTGGAATATGGATAGATTATCGGTACGATAATTTATCGATAGGGATGTTAACCTTAACGGATTAAGCGCCCCGATTAATGTCAAAATAGATGCATCATGTTCAATACAATAATAGGAAAAATTTTCTAAATTTTTGAGAAATTGAGGGCACAAATAATTGGGGCGACCATTATAATGGAAAGTTCGAAGGGATTTTAAAGGATTTTGAAAGATGGCATTACCATAGTAATATCCAATGTGCCATTTTTCCAATTTGTCCAAGGATAATTCTTTGTCCAAGGTTAATTTCCCACAATAAAGTTCTCGAAGGCTCTCGGGAAAGGGTCTAGAGGATGTAGGAGGCCATGTTCCACATATATCGTATGTATCACATAGGATTAGTGATGCATTATAAATGGTCAACCGGGTGATTTTTGGTGGAAGACGATGTTGTCCATGGTATTCTGTGATGGTCAGTTCTTCCAACCGTTCAAAGGCGGAAAGGTCCAGATGGTCGCCTATCCATCCTTTCACCTCAGGATAGTAGAGCTCCAGACATCGTAGGGTAGAAGGAAACTGCCAGATCGAATAATGGTGAAAAACAATCCGGGTGAGGGTGTCTGGCATCCGGATGGGCCCAGCATGATAATTTTGGGGAACAGTTAGATCTTCAAGGTTAAGGCCGGTCAGGTCCGAACATACAGGAAGATCATAACGTATCTTGGAAAAATAAAAAGGACTTTTACATATTTGCGAATAATTATACTCATGATCTATTTTTTTGATCCTAGAAAAGGATCGGAAATAATGAGATATGGACACTAATGCTACGAAATCAGGAATTTTTAAAAAGTTAGTCAGATGGTCTAAAATCTCTAAGGGTAGTGAATCCATTATTATATACCATTAAAAATATATTAGAGTACTATACGATAGGCGATCGATTCTCCAGCAGTCGGGCTTGGACGGATAATACGTATCAGGTCTCCTTTTTTGAGCGCGAAATATTTAGCAACAGGATCTGAACGGAGCATTTTTTCAAATGTATACTCGTTGAGCTGATATTCGCGTCTAACCTGCTCCATCTCCTCCGGGGAGAGCAGTTCGAACCTTGGTTGGTCCCGGTAGGAAATAATATCCTGCAAGAATGAGAATTCTCGGAAAAGTTGGGTTTGTCTTTTGAGGATATACTCCGCAATCTTGTTGGTATAATCGCTGGCCACAATAATACGTTGGTAGCCTGCATAGTTTTCCAAAAATTCGGCAATGATGGACTGTTTGCTGATGGTAGTTATTTTTTGGAAAACAATCTTGAGCGCATATTTTGTCCCATTATCCGCGGGGATGATATAGACATGGTCACCTTTGTCCTCCAAAGATTTCAGGGCCTCCTCCGGGTTAAGCAGAGGATATTTTTTTCCGTCCCTGACGTATATCCGGTTGCCCAGCATACGCACCACGTTCTCCAGAATGATCCGTGACCTTTGGGCCTCCGTGCGATAGATCTGGAAGAGTGATTTTTGTTCCATAATTAATATTATTATATTAATAATATTAATTAGTAGATTCAATTTTTAATGGGTTTTTCAACAATATTGTTAAAATGTCGATCAAAATTTTTACCAAAAGTAGTATTCTCACGGATGAACTCATGGGCACCCTTGTTACGTGGAATTTTTTTCTGGCTCACAAAACTAAGTCCACATTGGCGGCATCTGACAAAATTATCGTCCACCCGAAAAAGATATTGATGGTCACAGAGGGGGGCGTAGCTATCCATTAATATTTGTGATTATATTTTTTCAAGTTTGGTAGTACGAATCCGGCCCAATATATTGATGGACTGTATCTCTTGCATAAAAAGTTTAAAGGCATAGGGTATCACTATTTTGGAGATACGGGTTGTATTTTTGCAGGACGGACAAATATAGTATCTTTTTCCCGGGGCACGGTGGGCGAAAAGCCCACAGATGTCACAAACATATGCTGTATATTGATCGGAATTTTCCACCATCTTCTCCTTGAGGAACTGGCTGACACCATGGGCACAAAGGGCATCACGTTCCATCTCTCCCAGACGGAGGCCACCATCACGCGCCCGGCCGTCCGGAGGTTGCCGGGTGAGCAGCTGCATGGGTCCACGGGCGCGCGCATGCGCCTTGTCACCCACCATCTGTTTGAGCCTTTGATAGTAGGTGGGACCAATAAAAATTTTAACCTTAAGCTTTTCACCGGTCATACCATTATACATGGTCTGGTTGCCCCATTCCTCGTAGCCAGCCTCCACCAGCTCCTGGTTGATGCGATAGATGTCCACTCCTGTGAACGGTGTTCCGTCACCATAGATGCCTTTAATGGCACATAGTTTACCGAGCAAACATTCTATCAGCTGTCCAATGGTCATACGTTTGGGCATAGCATTGGGATTAATAATAATATCGGGGACCATCCCATCCTCCGTAAATGGTAGGTCCGCCCGATGCATACGTGCCCCCAGTGTGGCCTTCTGACCATGCCTCGAGTTTCCCGAAAAAACAATGCGTCCGTTCCTACGGACACAAATAATCTCACTGGGCACACTACAACAATAGACATGTCCATGATGTTCCTCAATGTTCAGATCACTTTCTTCCATGCGGGCATAAACATGTTTCATATAGATTTGGAGACGATAGTGATCGTTAACATAGGAGACATCACAGACGTAACCGGCGTGCAAGATGAGCCTCTGTACATCATCAGCCAGTTGGCATGAGTTTGACAGGTAGACATAAACATTTTTTTCGAGGCATCGTGCCCCCATAATGAAACCTTGGACGATCTGACGGACCGAGGACATGGGCAGCTTCCAGACGGCCTCAGTAAACCGGTCCCGAACCCAGATACGGATCCTTTCCAAAAGCTCTAAATTTTCATACCTAAGACTGCGCCCGATCTCCAAGGTTTCGTAGCCCAGTGAATCGGCCAGTCCAACCACCATACGCCGGATTTTTTCGTTAGAAATATATATACAAATGTGATCATGCTCGAACCATCCAGAGGCCATCCAGACGCCCAGAAACAAGAACCATGCAGGATTTTCTGTACTAGCAATATCCTGATATTGATCATATTCTAGGACAGTTTTTTGGTGATAGCATGGGGTTTCATAGTCACAAACATCGTTAACCTCCCGGAGATGGAATCTACGGAACGAAGGGCATTTATAACGTGATATCCAGACACGATGATTCGGGGTGACACATAGGTCGATCAATTCGTTCGATATATGGAAAAGATATCCATTATGTTCATACCGTTGGATTTCTGAGGGCTGACGATAGACCAATCGTTTGTCCTCCAAAGTGGCCACGCGATCCTCCATGGTGAGGTCGGAGAATGGGACCCAGCCCCTCCAGGTAAGAATCTGGGTTTTTTCATCATAGCAGGAAAATTTATCGCCGATAGTGGGTATCCTTTCGGACCGTACTCGCAAACGTACAAATGGATAGCCGTCCGGATTGACACCCGTAAAAACTCGGTCGACTGCGCCGGGGACGATCGAACGGTAGATGGTCGAATTGTCCCTATAGGGTCTTTTATTCTCCCGGGAGATGGGTTTAGGGTTGACCATTCCAATGATAACATCACCATCCTGGATATAGGTTTCCTCCTTAACATAACCTTCCTCCGAAAGTTTTTCGTAGTTGGCATCACGCATCCCCTCCACCTTGTTACGGTCCGGTTTCATAAAGAGTCCCGCCTGCGATGCGGCACTATTTTTCTTAATTGTCTCAAAATATTTTTTGAGGGCCTGGGCCCGGAAAAGACCCTTATCGATGGCAGAACTGTTCATAATGAGGCTGTCCTCCTGGTTAAAACCTGTATAGCTCATGATGGCTACAATAATATTCTCCCCGGAGGGAAAGATGTGCGTTCCCGTATAGCGGGCCGCCCGGGAGGCCACGATGGGCACCTGTGGGTGGTAGAGTAGATAGCTGATGTCCGCACGCTCCCGATAGTCCGAAATATAGAGTCCCATGGCCTGCCGTGCCTGGTTGTACTGGAAGATCCCACGGGGAGACTGGTTATGGTTGGGGAAAGGGATGTTGGAGGAGATGATGCCCAGAATCATGCATGGATGGATCTCACAGTGTGTGTACCGGAGGTACACATGGTCATCATAACGGTTGGTACGGTTGATACGCTCAATTTCCTGTTCGTCCAATGGAACCTTGTGCCGCATCGTACTATAGGCAGCCCTGACATAGCTGGGAAAGGCGGCCAACGCCATGTTCTGCTCCTCCTCCTTGTCGAGATATTCCAAAACACGCGGGTATCTGGACAAAAATTCGTCCCAACTTTTAATCTGGCCCTCCAACATTTCTGGTCGGAAATTAAGTTGGTTGTTCTCGACCACCAGATAGGGGCGAATTAACCGGCCATCGTCCGTACTAATATAGAATTCCTTGTGCCCATAGTCCAGATGTAGGCCCACCATCCTCTCGATCTCACCACGGAAACGCATTTCGCGCAACCCATGATAAAGTTCCATAATATTCTGGGTAACCCCAAGCCAGTTGCCGTTTAAAAATACTTTAACATATTGATGTAGTTGTTCAGTGTTCATCTGGTCCAGCCGGACTATCTTGTCCCGGAGGTATTCCTCAATAATATTAGCCTGATCGTTCATGTTCACAGTAATAGTGGCCAGCATGGCCAAATTTTTCACAATACCCGTTTTGGCACCCTCCGGAGACTCTAAAGGACAGAGGGAGCCGTATTGTGTATTATGCAGGTGTCGGGGACTGATCATTTTATTGGTTGCAGCATCCACCGTGGGCGTTATAATGCGGCGCATGTGCGAAAGGGCATAAAGATGGTTCATCCGGTTGAGCATTTGGGACACACCTTTACGCGACGGACTAAAGTTTCCCGTAGAGAGCGCCTGGCGCAAACCCTGTTCGATCAGACTTTTCTTAATATGGGGAATAATATTAGGGGTTCTACTCTCATCCTTATTTTTGGATTTAAAGGTTTTTTTACACTCCCGGAGCATTTTCCTAAAAAATTGTTCGAAAAGATTCCCCAAAAGGACCCCACAAAGTTCGATACGTTTGTTCACCATAGAATCACGATCATCACAACCATGACCCTCTTCATTCTCATGGGCCTCCTCATGTCCACCCGGATACTTAAGATAGCAGACCAAAAGTTTATGTATCATGTAGGCAATATAATAGGCCTTGTAGAGCATATCCAGCTCGACCGATCCTGTCCCAGAAGTAACGTGTGGCAGGATCATCTCCGACAAAATCTTGCGCAAATGCTCCTGTTTTTGCCGTTCGCGCAGGTCCGGGTCCGACTCAGAATAAACTTTTGTAGTGCGTATATTGGAGGTAAGGATGCGTAGTGCCTCCTCACGAGTGACCGGCAACCCCGTGGGCAGATTCTGTGAGTTCATCATGACGGCCAGTACATTGAGCATATTCTTTTCGCGCTCCACGTCCAGGATGGCATGCACAATATCTTCATCCTTTTCAAGACCTAGGGCCCGTAAAAGTATGAAGATAGAAATTTCCTTGAACTGTGGGATGGTCAGTACCATCTGTCCATCCTTTTTGATCCGGATGGTAAAAAATTGTATGTTGCTCACCAGCTGGGATGCTGGCCGGGATTGTATTTGTACATAATAGGTTAAGGACCCCTGCTCATATTTGGTAAAAACAAGGGGTCTGCGCAGGATCATACTTTCTAGGGAGACCATCACTTTTTCGTTACCGTTGATGATGAAATAGCCACCAGTATCATAACGACAGTGGCGACCGGCGCCCGCCGGATTTAACGTTAGGTTGCAATATTTGCTGCCCACCATGATGGGGATACGTGCGATAGGTACATTTTTCTCGGGTCCTCCTACCGTTCTGGACTTGGTCTGGCCCGTAACCAGGTCGACGACCTCCTCGATCTGCGTAACCGTCACGGAATAGCTGGCCGCATAAGTTACACCCCGATGGATTGCGTCCAGAGGATAGAGCAGGTCCTCATCATTCTCTAGGGTGGGCGGATGGATGGCCGCATCCTCAAAATGTAAACGCTGGCGCACCACCTTGTCCTGGGTGGCCTGTTCAAAGAAGATATGGTCCTCGGAGAGCAGGATGCCCGGAATAATTTCCTCGATGAACTGATTAAAGGAGTTGATCTGGTGGGCTACGAGCACATGACGGTCCCTCCCAAAATAAAGGTCCAAAAGTCTAAAATAAGGTTCCGGATCATACTCCATGTATAATATTCTGGAGCCAAAATTTATATTCTAAAATATTTTCAAATTTTCTAGAATATAATGGATGTACCCCATTTTTCCAGTAGATAACTGTTCACCCTACCAAAATGGTCCACCTCATGGAAGGCGGGATACCTAACCTCAAACCTCGGGTTTGTTCCATAGCTATAGCCTTTCATCTGGTAGGGGGCACCGAGCGGGGAGGGATGGGAGCTGGTTATGATTAGATGTTTATGGGGGTCCAGGTTTAATGTGGCCAGATGTGCCTTTTTGCCCCAGACGAGGAAGGTACGATTTTCTAGGTATTGGTTAAAGTATTCGATAAGGTCCCGGACGAAAGGTGTCCAGAGTTGTAGATGGGAGCCCCGTGAATGGGGGAATCCGGTCAGTGAGGCATTGAACAAAAAGCAACCCTGAAGGACCCAGAAGACCAGGGAACCATGGTCGGGAATATTTTCGATATGTCCGTACTGATAAAGGTTCCGATAAATATTTTCGAGCGTGGGCGGTTTTGGGACCCCATAGGGTACGGCAAAACTGAGAC
>Ga0080003_1000554_pt1 | contig 24389 bp, 22 predicted proteins | sample JossMetagenome_FD_69206 | JGI IMG/M metagenome (GOLD analysis project Ga0080003, IMG submission 69206) | Hot spring microbial communities from Joseph's Coat, Yellowstone National Park, USA - JC2_E (SPADES assembly) (version 2) | ecosystem: Environmental > Aquatic > Thermal springs > Hot (42-90C)...
AAATATTAATTTGGGATTGTGAAAACACTTGAATTCACAGTTAATGGAGTTAAGTGCCCCCTATGTGACCTAGTACATAATTATAAGGTTAAAATTGAATATGATGAATCCCCTAATTTAAACAATTATGAAAAGCCTTACTACAATTTCCTGATAAAAGAGGAGCCATCTGGTACAGGTAAAATAGAAGTTCCAGTTTATGAAGTGGATGCCTATTGTCCTAAGAAATCAACCCCCTTTAGGATCATAGTAGAACCCAAGATACCTGTTAATTCTGTTCCATTCAGCATAATTGTTTCTTTAGTATAAGAGATATTTTATTTATAGGTAAATTAAATACCCTTTCATGAAATTCCTGCTTATATCCGGAAGTCTCAGGAAAGACTCTTATAATACTAAACTTATAAGGCACATTGCTAGAAAATTTTTAAACGATCATGAATATGAAATTGCGGATATATCAAAATTCCCCATTTATATGGAAGATACTGATGTAGTGCCTGACGCAATTGAGAATTTTAAAGAGCAAATAAGGAAAGCTCAAATTATCATCATTTCAACACCTGAATACAACTGGTCAACCAGTGCAGCTTTAAAAAATGCTATAGACTGGGCTTCCAGGCCCCCCAAAGATTCTGCATGGAAGGGTAAAATTGTTATTATTATGAGTGCCTCAACTGGTATGCTTGGAGGTGCCCGAGCCCAGTACCACTTAAGGCAAATTTTGACATCGGTGGATGCTATATTGGTTTCAAAGCCGGAGATTTTTATCAGTTTCGCACAGGAGAAGTTTCAAGATGATGAGTTAAAAGATGAATTTGCTAATAATCTAATAAGAAATGCCATAGAAAATGGAATTAAATTATATCAAATTCATCATAAAGATGCTTGAATGGCTTGTTCAAGACTGGCATACTGGAACCTGTAACCTTTTGAGATCAACTTATCTGGGATAGCTCTCTGGCTAGAAAGTACTAGATAATCCGCTAGTTCGCCCAGTACCATCTTCAAAATGGGTGTGGGTAAACTGAAGTATTGCTTTTTGGCATATGCAGTTGAAAGGATTTTCATAAAATCTTCATTTCTCATAGGATTAGGTGATGAAGCGTTGACTGGCCCTTGCAATTTGTTTTCAATCGAAAATTTGATTATATTTGGAATATCATCAACATGTATCCACGAATACCATTGTTTTCCAGTACCAAGCCTTTTAGCAGACCTAAGCTTTATAGCTTTCAATAAATTCTGCAGCAGCGGTGCGTTTTTTCCGATTACAACCCCAAATCTTAAAATTATAAGGTGGCCGTTGAATTTAGATGCCTCTTCTTCCCATTTTACTGCCAGATTTGCCAAAAAATCATTTCCAGGTGGGGATTCTTCAGTAAGTACATCATCTCCTCTATTACCATAATATCCTACAGCAGATGCAGAAACCATTATTGGTACTCCAGCAGAATTTGCGTATTCTACCAGAGATCTGGTTGAATTCAGTCTGCTCTCCAAAAGTTCCTTTTTCAATCTTTCATTCCATCTTCCCTCACCTATGGATTTTCCTGCAAGATTTATTATCATATCCGGCTTTTCCAGATTTTTTTCCCAGTCCCTGTTCGGAGGGCCCCATTTCATATATCTAATTCTTCCCTCATTCCCTTCTCTACTTCTCGATAATACGTATATTTCATCCCTGTCAAAAGAATGAATTATATGCTTTCCTATATATCCAGTTCCACCTGAAATTAATATTTTCATAAATGTCCATTCATGACAGATATTTAAATATAAACAGTGAAAATATTATAGAAAACAGCAGCATTAAAATTACGTATAGTTTGGCAGAGTTCAATGACCTTTTAATGGTAGCGTTGAGTTTTTCATATTGGGATTCCCCCGCTACCTTCAACCTGTACTCCCTTCTAATATAATCTACAGATATTCTATTGTTTGGGTTAAGTCTATCAAATTCCTCAACTATTTTTTCAATCAACTGATCGTGAGAATAATTCCTGCCTACCGGATTGACAGAGAGACCATTAATGTTCACAATGTGGTTGTCTGTGGTACATATTATAGTCTTATCAACCCCAACTAATCTTGATTCCAACTCCTTTCTAAATTGATAATCCATATTGTTACCATCAAATAGGATTATTCCAACAATATTTTCACCCAATTTTAATTTTATTAACTTAATGCCCCCTGGCCCTATATCCTGAGAGGTGTAATCTATGGAAGAATAATCTCCATATATAGGATAGATTCCATCTCTTTGCTCAATGGCATTCTGAAGCTCATCGTAAAGGAAGCTTGTATCCATTAATTCCACAGGTTTATCCATGTTATTGTTATGAGCATCTACTACCTCAAGCCATTTTAGTCCATGATGCTTTGCATAAGCTATAAGCTTGTTCCCTTCCTCATACAATATATCGTCAAACCTCACTTTATCCGGAATAATAAACAGGATTCCTCCATCTCCAATGGGTAAAAAAACTGAATTTTCCCCAAAATAAGGCCTGTAACAATATTCGTATGAAACCCAGCCTTCTTCATTGAAAATCTGTGATAGTTTCTTTATTTCATCCTCATCAGAACAGTTATCATCATGTGTCGTACTCGTATGAAAAATGGCCATCTGCTTATCAGGCTGATACTTTGAAAATTTTCCAGTAATATTGGAGCTCCCTATATCTCCTAGAGGGCCTGGATGGACATAGGGAAATACGAAATAAAATTCCTTATGATCTTTTAACCTTAGGACCGAAATTGGCCTGCTTGAGGCTGTTTTATAAATGGTACTGAAGAAATCTTTCAGTATTTCGTTATAACTTTTACCCAGGTAAGAGGCATTCAGCAGGCTAGTTATAAGTATTGATGGATCCGTGCTGAACTCTTTTATAAAGGGTGAAAAACTCCTTGAAATAAAAATATCCCCTGCAATAGAATAAATTAGCGACGAAATTAAAAATGCCAATATAAACACATTAAACTGCGGGAGAAAAATAAAAAAGAAGATAGATGTTATAATAGGGAAGCTCATGGATATGCCGTGTGCCAAAATCCTCTTTCTCCCAGTAAAGGTCAGATAGATCATGGCTCTCAAAAAAGTTATAGGGGTAAGGGAAAGCATAAAGGCCGTGGTAGGCGGGAGAAATCTTAATCCCACCAATATGAAATAATAGACGAGGGATGCATAAAGGGAAATTATGAAAAGCAGTAGTATTCTTTTTAAATTAAAAACAAACCCCATTACCTTTTGTATAGAGTAATCAAAAGTTATTGCAATTGAAATTGTTAATGCATATATAACGGTTAGCCTGAGACTGTGTGATGATAAATAAATAAGAATGATGATTGGAACTAAAAACAGTATTGAGGTAAAAGTTTTCGGTGAGCGGAAAACATATTTCCTGAGCTTTTGTGGTTGATTAAAGGACATTCCATCAGTTATATTTGAACCATATTTATGATTTATCCGATTTTTCCTTAAGTACCCAATGTAGGTAGAATGAACCGAAAATTATGTTGAAATAGAAAGTTATAAACCTCCACATTATAACAAATATAAGAATCAGCTTTGGGCCCACTATGGAGGTAAATGTAGCGATCATAAGTATTTCCATTATGCCCGAGGCCCCCGGTGTTATTGGAGCAAGTGATATCAGAACTAAAATAATCTGAATTAATATTATAAAAAGAATATCCGGTTTGATCCCAAATCCTAAGATCAATATTACAGGAACATAGAAATCTACGGACCACAGAAGGAATGTAGATATCAAAGACAATGAAAATACAATTGGATCCTTTGAAAATAATTCCTTCATTACCCTTGAATAATTTTCTACTTCGTCCTGTATTTTCCTTTCATTGTGATTTTTTCCTGAGAATTTTGAAACTATGCCGTAAATCCTACCGACAATTATATTCAAATGCTTTTTCCCGCTAATGGATAATAGTATTATAGCAAAGAATGCCACTATAACTATGCCACCGGCAATTAAATATAATTTTAGCGATGAATAAAAAAAACCGTCCAGTAATAATATGAAAAAGAAGAACCCGAAAAAAATGGAATCAAACCCTCTTTCCCCAACTGTTATAGCTGTGGCCTCCCCTACATTTAGACCGTAATCTACTAACTTCTTTATTCTAATTGGTTCTCCTCCGACATAACCTGGAGTGATGGTAGAAGCAAACAATGAAGCAATCACGGCCCTGATAGCATTCCTTAAGCCAACAGGTTTACCTCTTCCATATGTAAGAAAATATATCCTAAAACCCCAGAACACCTGCGATGCAATATGGAACAAAAGTGCAATTATAAAGAATACAATGTAATCTGGACTTAGTAAAAGTATTGAGTTTATTACGTTGTCTATTCCAAAGTACAGTATAAATGCCAGGATTGTCCCTACGCTCAATGGAATTCCTATGAGCCTAGCTATTCTTATATAATTCAATCAACCCACCGTAAACGTCAAGTAGCTTTTCAACAGTACTTTCTATTCCAAATTCCATGCTAGATTTCAAGGCGTTTTTGGAAATTTCTTTAAGGTCCATATTTTTTACTTGCTTAACCTTTTCCACAATACATGATGGGCATCCAAATTTTACCAGCCATCCATTAACACCATCCTTTAATATTCCAATTTCCCTTGATTCATTACTGGCGATTACAGGGGTGCCAGAAGCCATGGCTTCAACATAAACAATACCAAATGTTTCGGCCCTGGATGGCAATATTAATAACCTTGCTTTAGATAAAAGTTCTAACTTGGTTTTTTCATCAACATACCCAAGATATTTAATATTTTCATACTTGGATGCATACTTTTTGACTTCTGTAACCAGAGGTCCAACACCAGCCACTATAAACTTTTCCTCTGGCATTTGAGATGCGGCCTCTAGAAAATGGGTTATTCCCTTATCATAGGTCAACCTTCCTAGAAAGAGAAAATAATCATCCTTATCTTCATCATATTTAAAACTTGAAAGATCTATTCCCACATGAATGACCTTTGAATCTATTTTATAATTTCTCAACATCCTGGCTATAGGTTCTGAGGGTGAAACTATCAGGTCAAATTTTTTGTACAGATACATGTTGTATATGAAACCGAGGTTAAGAAGACTCTTAATAAAAGGGAATTTTATAGTGTTATCCATATTGACGAAATCAGTATGATAAGTACCGATTATAGGTATATTCATCCTATTGTGGTAATGATGCCCGAGTGTTCCTAATACAAAAGGGGTGTGCACATGAATTATATCTGGTGAAAATCTATATAAATCTTTATATAAGTCAAAGTTTGGCAATCCCATTCTATATTCCTTGTATAATGGGAACGGTAAAGATGGAAGGCTGTAAACGTCTCCATCCCCTTTTACCAGAGTGTAAATTCTTACCTCATGTCCCCTCTTTTTCAGCTCTTTCTTAAAGTCCACTAGGTGCTTTGAGACTCCGTCAGGGATGGGGTAGTATGTATCGCTGAACAGGGCTATTCTCATCTAGCCCTGGAATCGCTTCGTCTATTATAAAGATATATACCGGCGATTAACTTTGCTTGCTCTATGGGTTTTTTTATCGAAGGCTCTCTGAAACACTGTATGAAACATGCGTTACAATTATTATCGTAAATTTTCCATTTCCTGGTTTCATTTAATTTAACATCGGTTTTGTAGAAGCAAGGGTAAACGTTCCCCCTGTAATCAGCATAAAAAACCTCCTGCCCCGCCCTGCACCTTGATACTTCTTTATTTTCCAGCCATAGAACAGCTTCTTCATAGAAGGATTTTGTATTTCCAAATTTGTGCTGTTTATAATTTTCACTGGCATACTTGAATGCGGCCTTAATCTGTTCCTTTTCAACCGGTACCCTTTCATAGTAATAGGCCGTGTTATCGGGGAAACACATGGATACCGGCACACCTATCTCTTTGTTTACAAATTCCGCATATTCATTTATCTTATCGTAGTTGAAGTTCGTTACCAGCATGTTTGATGTTAGAACTTTCACTCTCGGCTTCAGGAATTTCATGGTATCTACAACAATATCGAAGATTTTCCTGCCTCTATATTCGTTGTGCAGCTCCGGTATGTGGCTGTCCAAAGATATGGTTGCTGCATCAAGATAGGGGGAGATTTTTTCCAACATATACTTGTTGGTTCCATTGGTTGCTATATGAGTAAAGAACCCTTTTTCCTTTAGAGTTTTCATTATCTTCGGAAGGTCTGGATGGAGTGTTGGTTCGCCACCCGTTACAGAAACAACCTTTACTTTATTGTATTTCATTTCATCTATAAAATCATCGATCTTATCCCTTGGGAATAGTTCGTTTCCTTGAAAAGCATTACATCCTTTGCATAGAAGATTGCACTTGAAATCTATGTTCCATATGACTATTCTCATTTGTAATCACTTAGATTCAATTATGAAGCATAATATAAAACCTTATTCTAATTTTTTAATTTAAGAAATGAAAATTTCCCTATTTTTTGCAATATATTCGGTGAAATATGAAATTACAAGGTCTGCACCTGCTCTAAATATGGATAATATGCTCTCTTTTATAATTGAATCTAGATCAAAGTAGCGTTGCTTAGATCCATTGATCAACATCGAATATTCTGCACTTACTGAATACGCTGCCAACGGAAGGTCAAACAACCTTCTGGCTTCTTTAACGATATCTAGGTAGAATAATGCTGGCTTGACCATAACTATGTCCGCACCTTCCAGTATATCTTCTTCAATCTCTCTAATGGCCTCTCTTGAATTAGAAAAATTCATCTGATATGTCTTCCTGTCTCCAAACGATGGGGCTGAATATGCTGCATCCCTAAATGGCCCGTACAATGAAGAGGCATATTTTGCGCTATAGGCCATAATCATGATATCATTGAATCCTTCCTTATCTAGAATTTCCCTAATTGCCAATACTTGCCCATCCATCATACCCGAGGGTGCCACCACATCCACTCCACTCTCAGCATAGGTTTTTGCAATCTTTTGATAATATCCTAATGTTCTGTCATTATCTACAGTGCCATCGCGTACAATTCCGCAGTGACCGTGATCCGTATATTCGCACATGCATAGATCTGCCATCACTACTAAATTTGTTTCCTCTTTAATCTTCCTTATTGACCTCTGCACAATACCGTTGGGGTTGTAGGCTTCGCTTCCAATATTGTCCTTAACTTTTGGTATTCCAAATAATAGCACACTCTTTATTCCAATATCTTCATATAATTTAACCAGGTCTATTAACTCATTTTCAGGATATCTGTAAATACCTGGCATAGATTTGATTTCCTCTTTTGATTTTAGGTTATCATCAATGAATATAGGCATTATCAATTTATTTAAATTTATGTGTGTCTCCGAAAGGATGTCCCTAATTTCCTTTGACTTCCTTAACCTTCTCAACCTTAGACTTGGATAGCTGCTCATCCAATAACCTCTCCAGCTCTGACAATAATGACGAAGATTTAATATCTGCTGTATTTTTTAGTGCTTGGATCAAGGGGCCCAGTATTTTATTTCTGGTGGCTTTGATTCCCATTTCCACCTCTAACATGTATTCCCGTGGTATTTCCTTTGAAAAGATTTCTAATTCTTCATTCAGAATATTATCTGTGTAGGTCACAAATTTTTTAATAATTTTTTGCTTCTCCCTTTCATTCAAATTAGTTATAAATTTCAAATACTCTTCCTCAACAGTTTTTAAGGCTTCCCTAGCCAATGCTTCTCTTCTCTTGTTATTTATTTCAGATATGGAACTGAGCCGCTCCATATTTACAAGTTCAACTTTGTTTGAAAGTTCTGGATCTACAGAGGGGGGAAATGATAAATCAATAATTTTCTGCACCTTGCTTTTAACAATATCTTCTTTTTTAATAAGATAGCCATTTGATGATGCAGCTATTATTATGGTATGAAAATTAGCCCATTTTTTCACATCGAAATCTACAAAATCAACATTCAATTCCTTTGCTAAATTTTTCCCCTTAATTTCTGTCCTGTTTGATATGGAAAAATTCAAGCCCTTTTCTTTTAACATTTTAGCAATTTGTGTCCCTAACTTTCCGGCTCCAATGATTAAAATCTCTTCCTTGCTGTCTATAAATTCTATGGCCTCAGAGGCAACACTCCTTTTGATTTTATTGAAGCCGTGTAAAGTCCTAACCTTCTTCCCTACCTCTATTGCCTTCCTGAAGACCTGGTTCATGTTCGTTCCTGAATATCCTTTTTTCTGGCTTATCATCCAAGCTTCCTTTACCTGGCCCAATATTTCATTCTCCCCCAATACCATTGAATCCAGGCCAGCAGAGACAATGAACAAATGCCTTATGGCATCTTCCCCGTGTATTACAGAATATTTATATATTTTGCCCTTCAAAAATTCATCAAAGAACTGCACTGAATCGTATGAACCTGGATAGAAGTATATTTCAAACCTGTTACACGTCCATAGGACCACTGCTTCCTGAATATTTTCATTTTTTGATATATAGTCGTATACCTCTTCTAATTGGATAGGTTTGACTGTGGAAAAGAACATGGAACCTAGATCGCTATAGGATACTTTTATTAGAAAAATACCACCCTTTTCCAATTTTTCGCACCTTACCGTTATATCAACATAAAATATATCCGTTTTGTCACGATTAAATTTCATATCCTTTTTTTAAGAATTAAAAATAAATTCCATGGCTTTTCTTATGTCGGGAGATGCGAATGTCATTAAAGGTTTCAAACCGTATGCTTCCATAGTCCTGGCAGTTGGTCCTCCTATGGCGTAAATTTTCTTATTTTTCAATTTATCCAAACCCATCAGTTCCAGAGTAAATATAAAAGATTTGGATGAACCGAACAAAAGAGAATCGTAGTTGCAGAATTCCTGTGGATTTATATTTTCATTCTTCGATATTTCATAAGCTTCTACTATATTAGCATGAATTCCATTTTCATTCAACTTTTTGATCATCTCTCTGGAATACTGGTTGCTTGTAACCAAGGTTACATTCTTAACTCCGTCATTTATAATCAGTTCTGCTAAATGAAGGGAATCCTCTATCTCTGGAACCTTACAAGTAAATCCGTAATATTTGAAGAGATTATTTTTAGTGGCTTTGCCTATACAATACAATTCTATTGGTTTCAAAGAAATGCCGTTAAGTTTCAATGAAATAATTCCTCTTTTTGATGTAAAAGCAAAATTACCTTCCATCTTTTTCATATCTATTATATTGTATCTAATCCTCAAAATTGGAATAATTGGATAATCCCTTTTAATCTCCTCGTCCTCGGCACCCACATAGGCCGCTTTCACCATAAATTATCACTTATGAATTTTATGTCCTTATCTGTTATTTCTCCCTTTATTAAGTAGTCGAACCTTCTTTCTCCATCTGTAAAGGAGAATTTTGTAGTTTTAGTAGAATATTCAGACTTTATTCCCACTGCGTTATGACATCCCAAACCTAACCTTGACATTAATTCCCTCTCATGGGAAGCCTCCCATAAAACCGCTTCATTTTGGAATGTTCTTGCAATTTTTGAATATTGGCTACCTATCAGAGAGGTTACTGCAATAATTCCTTGGTTCGGTGCAGGTGGAATTATGTTTTCAGGTATAACCTCACCTGGAACTTCTATTCCTAACCTATCTAAACCCGCCTTTGCTACTATAATAGCATCATAGATTCCTTCATTAAATTTCCTTATCCTTGTATCTATGTTCCCCCTTATTATTTTAAAATCCTTAAATCCCATGGACTGCTTTAAGAAAAGTTCCCTTCTTTTTGAACTTGTTCCTATTATTCCTTTAAAATTTTTCATAGGACCCTTTGAAACAAAAAAATCCCTATAATCATCCCTGTCCATAAAGAGGGATATCTCCACGCCATCTTCAAGTTGCGAAGGAAGGTCCTTGGCTGAATGAATTGCGAAATGAGCCTCTCCGTCAATTAACATTTTATTCAATTCTGATGTAAAGATACCAACCTGTTTTAATTCGTAGAGAGGACTTTTCGTGTCATGATCCCCTAAAGTTTTAGCCTTTATAATTTCAACATTTAAGCCTGATTGAGTCAGGATTTTTGCGAACCTTTCGGCCTGGAATATTGCAAGTTTGGAATCCCTTGTGGCTATTCTCAGCTTTTCCAAATCTCTTCTACCCTCCCGGCTATTATATCCATATCCCTTGTAATATCTTTTAACGTATGGGAAAAAGATATGAACATTGTTTCTTCAGGCGATGGTGCAATGAATATTCCAGAATTCAAAACATATGGGAAAAGCTTTGACCAAATTTGGTAGTAAAGTTTCAGGTCAATTCTTGAATAATTAGTAACTTCTTCGCTTGAAAAATGCATGGAAAGCATCCCAGTGACCATATTGACCCTTACACCTGATTTTTCAAGTATGCCGGCTGCTACATTACTCAAATAATTGAGTTTTCCGTAATCTTTTCTGCTGAGTATTCTCAAGGCAGCCAGACCAGCTGTTACAGACAGAGGGTTACCGGAATATGTGCCAGCCTGTTTAAATTCACCCGCTGGTTTCACATTTTTCATAAGTTCTTCTTTGCCTCCATATGCTGCCAAAGGAGTTCCACCACCGATAATCTTTCCAAGAGTTACCAAGTCTGGTTCATATTTATCAGAATAAATTCCAAACTTAGTCCTAAATCCCGTTATTACCTCATCAGAAATATATATTGTTCCGAATTTTTCTGTATATTCCCTTACATCTTGCAGATATCCATCCTGAGGCATTACTACGCCAACGTTTCCCATTACTGGCTCTAAAATGAACGCTGCATACTCTCTGCTTGACAATTCATTTTTCAAAGACTGTGAATCGTTAAAATCGATTTCTTTTACAAATTCACCAGGATAATTGAAATCATGAGTCCCATGATACCCACCTTTTACCTTTAAAATCTTTTTTCTCTTTGTAACAAACCTTGATAATCGCAAAGCATGATATGTTGCTTCTCCACCTGAGTTAACAAATCTTAACATGTCCAATTTTGCGCTTTTTGATATAATTTCTCCAAGTTTTAATTCTTCTTCAGTTGGTGCACCGAACATTGTTCCTTTTTGTGATCTTTCTGCAATGGCCCTTGAAATGGTTTTATTGGCATGCCCTAATATAAGTGGTCCATAGGCCAAAACGTAATCATCATAAAAATTTCCATCCACATCCCATATTTTTTGCCCTTTTCCTCCCTTTATGAATCTAGGGTACGGGGAATAATACCTCACAGGACTATTAACACCGCCTGGAAAAATTTTGATTGCCTTATTGAAAAGTTTCTCGCTCTTCACCAGAACACCCCCGCGAGAAATACTGCTTCAATAACTATTAGAACCATTAAGAAAACTGTGATGAATGATAATAGATGGGCGATTTTCCTTACCTGCTTTAATTTCTCAAAATTTCCATTTTCTGCAAGCCTGGGTATCAATTTCCCATGCCATATGTTATTTCCATACATTAATGCATACATAGAGGCCACAGTTACGATCTTTATTGTGAGTATCTGCCCCCATGTTTGTGATATAGCTCCATAAAAATTAGTTATATAAACGGGTCTCGCTGAATAAACCAGATAAATTCCAGTTATGGTAAGAAATAAAACGGATAAATTAGTATAAAAAGCAAATTTCTTACCCATAACACTCATGAACCTTGTTCTCAATTTTTCATCTGACATAGTATAACTGGCTGGCCATACTACAATCCATACAAAAATCGATGACCCGACCAGGAATACTGCTGATAAGACATGAATTATGACCGCTATGATAGTTAATGCATACATTTAGATCAACAGGGTATTATGAACTTGAATTTTTAGTTTCCAATGCATGCTTATTTTTAATTTCACCTGGAATGTAAGGACACCTGGGGTCCTCCTGGAATATGTCTCCAAAGTATGAGTACGCTCTTGCTCTTGATCCGCCACATATGTCCCTGTATTCACAAACGCCGCACCTCCCCTTGAAATTTTCAGGATTTCTGAGTTTAAGTAAAATTTCGTTCTTTCTGTAAATATCAACTATGCTCTGATTCTTTACATTCCCCAGGTAGAAAGGTAAGAATCCACTGGGATTTACTTCCCCGTTATGCGAAACGAAAATTATCCCTTTCCCGTCCCTGGTATTACTTGTGTTTCCCATTATTTTATCCTTTGGTGGTCCTAAAAGTGATATAGTCTTCTCCACAAGTTCTTTGTATAGTTCTCCCCCGTTGTATTCAGTCTTCTGCCTTTCCATTAATATTCTCCTAAACATAGGTGATTCAACAGTTCTTACCACTATACCGTACCTTGATGCAAATGCCAGATAGTTGTTTACATCCTCATAGCCCTTTACATCTAGGTCTTCTCTATCGATACCCCTGCCTGTATGGATCAAAAAGAATACCTCCCATGTTTTAACGCTTTTATCTTTCAATATTTTTAATATCTCTGGCAGTTCCAATACATTTTTCTGAAATACCGCTGTATTTATTTGGAGGGTAAAGCCTCGGGATATTAGGGTATCTATTAATTTTAGGGTTCTGTCAAATGTACCTTCAACACCCCTTAACCAGTCATGTGTTTCTTTTTTCGAACCATCTAATGATAAAGATAAAGATCTAACTCCGTACTTTTCCATCATTTTCATAGATTCCTCGTTTATCAAGGGTGTTGCGCTTGGAGACATTGATACCGGTATACCCAGCTCTTTAGATTTAGAAAGTATCCTCTCAAGATCTCTCTTTTTCATAATGTCCCCTCCTGTTAGGATAAGAACTGGATAGGGTTTCCCGAAACCTACTATCTGCTCTAAAAAATTTAAAGATTGATCTATATTCATTTCATCGGGTAGGGGATCGGTTATAGCCGAAGCTCTGCAGTGTTTGCATGCAAGGTCGCACGCCTTTGTAGTTTCCCAGAATATTAGTATAGGCTTTGAATTAAAATCAAAACCGCCTGAATTCATTGCCCCCATATCAAGAAATCATATTTAAATGGAATTTAATAATTGATACCATATTTTATCAATTTGGAAATTGAAATAATTTCATATAACTTCATGAATTAATCTTCAATGAATTTCATTCGTGAATATGAAGAAAAATTAGGGCACAGGCCATTTTGGTTCATGAGACAGTCAGGGAGATATTTGAAAGAGTACCATGATATTAGAAACCAATATGGAATCAATTTTGCTTTTAGGAACCCCGAGGCTATAATTAAACTTACAGAACTCCCTTTAAAATACTTCAATCCTGACTTTCTTATCCTTTATACGGATATTCTTCTTTCATTGAACCTTTTGGGTATGGATGTGGATTACGAGGAAAATTTAAAAATAAAAAGTATAGAAAGTGCGGGAACGGAATTAAAGAAAACATTCAAGGAATCCGTGGAAGCTATTAAAAAACATTTCCCTGAAAAGCCTCTAATTGGAATAACAGGTGGGCCCTTTACCCTAATGAGTTACGTATACGATGGGCATGGAAATGATTATTTTAAAACTAAGAAAGAAATAATTGAAAAGGGTGATAAAATAGAAGGTTTTGTCGATGCTTCATATAACTTTGCTAAGTTTCAGCTTGATTCAGGATGCGATATTGTACAGATTTTTGAATCATGGGTTGGAAATATGTCACCGGCTGATTATTTGGATTTTCTTCACCCCTATGAAAACATGCTCATAGAAAAATTGAGGCTGTTAAATAAGCCAATTATTTTTTTCGGCAGGAATACACACCACCTTCTTAAATATATAATAGATTTGAGATTCCATGTTCTTGGACTGGATTGGAATTATGACCTATATGAGCTCTCAAAGGAATATCCGTGGCTCTCAGTTCAGGGTAATCTTGACCCATCTTACCTCTTCCTTGAAAATAACAATTTGGAAAATAAAGTCATAGAAACGTTGAGATTGGGAAGCAGATTCCAAGGGCACATATTTAATTTGGGCCATGGAGTTCCCCCGAACGCTGATGTAAATAAGCTAATACTAATATCCAAGGTGATTGGAAACTATGAAAAGTAATGTTTCAGTTGCTTTAATGTATTATGGATATCCTGCTGATGTTTCAGAAATGAGGGAATACCTCAAAGACATTATGAATGGGAGGGATCCTCCACAGTGGCTGATTGATGAAAATATAAAGAAATTACAGATGATTGGTGGGGAAACTCCATCAATAAAGACTGTTAATAACATCAGGGACAAATTGGAAAGTCGGTTGGATTTAAAGGTACATTTGCTCACTAAACATTACAGACCTAATATTAAAGATGCTGCTAGAATGATCAACGACCATATCATAATAGAAGTGCCTTTATTTCCAATATATTCCAAGCAGATATTCGATAGCTATTACATTCCTTTTGAAAATTCGTTGAAGGGAAGGAACTTTATCAGAATTGAAAATATAGGTTTCCATCCTCTCATAATTGATTATTACAGGAAAATTCTCGAGAAACACAATGAATTTATCCTTTTTTCCTCTCACAGCCTCCCTGTTAGAGGTTACGACCCTTACCCTAAGCTTCTCGTGGATAATATGAAATTAATTTCACCTCTTAGAAAATACATGTGGTTTTACCACAGTCAGGGACCATTTGGCGGTAAGTGGATTGGTCCGGACATGGACTATATCGTTTCAAGATTAACTGAAATGGGAATAAAAGAAGTTATAGATGTTCCCATAGGATTCCTATATGAGCACATAGAAGTACTTTATGATCTGGATATTTTATTCAAGGAGAAGTTATTTTCCAAGGGTATTAGGTATGAAAGAATCAAGCCTGTTTCCGACGGAAATGAAACATTAGATGCAATTTCCCAGTTAATATTGGAAAAACTAGATAGAATTTAAATTTAAAGAATACATATTATTTCATGTCTCAAAATTCTAAACCCTTCGTGCTAAGTGGATATGAAGAAAAATTGGAAAGGGACAAATTCTATGAAATTAAAAAGACCATAATAGACATAAAGCTTGACTTTGAAAACAGAGCCATATTGGGTAAGGTAACGCATAGCATAGTTATGAATTCTTTTTCAGTGGAGAGCATTGAAATGGATGCCACAGATATGATTATTTATAGTGTGGGTATCAATGGGAATAGTTCCAAATTTTTCACATATGGAGAAAAACTCATAATATTTGGGGATTTCAAAGCAGGCAGACATTACAACTTGGTAATCACATACAAATCCGTTCCCAGGAGGGGTGGATATTTCGTTGAAACAGATGATGGGGTACAGTTTTGGACACAGGGGGAGGATATGGATAACCATTCCTGGTTTCCCACTTATGATTATCCCAATATGAGATCCTCTTATGAGATAAGGGTGACTGTTCCCAATGATTATTTTGTTATAAGTAATGGTCATTTAGATTCGAAAATTGAAGGGGAGCATACTACATTCATTTACAAGGAAGATTTTCCATTCCCATCCTATCTTGTGAGTATTATAGCCGGGAAATTCTCTGAAATGAGGCAGGAATGGGAAGGTATACCAATAATCTCGTATTTCCAGAAAAAATATGAAAGCTTGGCCCCAAGGTCATTTCAAAATACTCCAGATATGATGAAGTTCATAAGTGAAAAAACCGGTGTTAAATACCCTTACGAGAAATATTCTCAAACCTGTGTTTCCGAATTCACATTTGGGGGTATGGAAAACCTCAGTGCAACTACCCTTACTGACAGAACTTTACATGATGAGCTTGCACATCTCGATTACCAATCAGATAGTTTGGTTTGCCATGAACTAGCACATCAATGGTTTGGTGATTACGTAACCTGCAAGGACTGGTCTCATGCCTGGCTTAATGAAGGTTTTGCAACCTATATAGCTTTAATTTACATGGAAAAACTAAAAGGAAAGGATGAATTTTTAGTGGAAGTTTTCAAGCATAGGGAAGCTTATCTCAATGAATTTAAATCAAGGTATTCCAGATCTATTGTGGAAAATAGATATATGGACCCTGCAGAACTCTTTGACAGGCATCTTTATCAGAAGGCTTCCCTTGTACTGAGGTATTTAAATTACCTTGTGGGGGAGGAAAATTTCTGGAAAGCAATAAATTATTACCTCAATGAAAATAAAGGAAAAAGTGTTGGAACCGAAGCACTAAGGTCGGCATTTCATAAGATCACTGGCCTCCCTATGGAAAAATTCTTCCACGATTTCATTTACCTGGAAGGCCATCCTGAAATTCACGTCAAAGTCGAGCACTCAAAGGAAAGGGTAAAAGTTATCATAAGTCAGAAAGGCAACATCTATTCCTTAAAGTTACCAATCAGAGTATATAAAAATGATAAAGTAGAAGAAACTGAAATGTTAATAAACAACGCAGAAGAAATTATTAATATTGATGATTCAGGGTACAAAGCTATAAGTGTTGACCCTGAATACAAGGTTTTGAAAGTATTGGAATATGAGAGACCCAAGGAAGAGGCCTATTATATAATAGGGCAAGGCTTATCACCACTTGAAAGAGCAGATGCTGCTCTTGAAATATCTAAATATGGCCCAAGTGAACTTGAGTTCCTCAACTCTTCATATAAAAATGAGAAGTTTTGGTTTGTCAAAGGGAAGATAGCAGAAAGCATTGCTAAGATAGGAGGTAAAAGAGCAGCTGAAATTTTAATGGAATTTTTGAAAGATCCGGATTACCTTGGCAGGAAAGAAGTAGTTAAAGCATCTGCAAATTTGCAATATACAGAACTTGGGGATTATTTAATGAATATTTATTTAAAAGAAAAGGCATACGGAATCCGTGGAGAAATCCTATTTTCATTGGCAAAAATCAATGGTGAAAAATTCTCAAAATTCATTGTAGAGCATCTTGACGATGAATCATATGATGATATTATTAGAACAACAGGATTAAAAGGGCTTGGGGAGATAGGTGACAGAAATCTCATAGATGTGATCAAAAAATACACGGGAAACAATTATAACTGGCAAACTAGAGCTGCCGCTGTTCTTGCACTGTCCAAGTATTATTGGAAAGATATGAGTTTAGCCGATACATTTCACACCGCTCTAAAAGATAAATATTTCGCTGTTCGGTTGAATGCCGTTAACGCTATAAGGAATACGGGCGATACTAAATTAATACAGGGTCTCAGGGGCTATTTAGATACAGAGACTGATGGTAGGGTTAGGAGAGCTATTAGAGAAGCATTGGAATACAAGAATTCAACCTCAGAGGAATTGAATGAGTTAAGAAATTTAATAGAAAAACAGAGCAATAAATTAAAGGATCTTGAGGCAAAGGTCAACTCTCTTATTAATAAATTATAACTCTAATATTACATATTATTTATTTAAGTAATTTTAATTTAATATTCAAATGTAAAAATCTATTTATACTTGTCTGACAATTATCATACAGATGTCTTATGGCAAATAAAGGAGTATATAAATGGATGAAGGAACATACAATAGACGATATCGCAGACCTTTCTGAAAAAGATGATGAAGTAGGAAAATTGGCAAAGAAAATTCTTGAAGAGCTCCAGGAACTAACTTCTGAAGCATAATCCTTTAATTTATTTCATTCTTTTTTTCTTATGAGGCAGAAATTTTTGATAAAAGTTTAATATCTTCATGGATTTTCGGATTGTAATATTAATGGGGCCGTAGCTTAGCCTGGTTAGAGCACCCGGCTGATAACCGGGAGGTCGCCGGTCCAAATCCGGTCGGCCCCACTTAGAGTATGGAGATATAGATAGGACGTTAAAACGTGCCGCTTTGTTTATTTAATCTATAGAATATTAATTATTGTTAACTTGATTTAGACTTATAGTATTCAAAAAGTATCTTTACGGTCTTTGACTCGTTTTTTAATCCCCTACCATTCTTAATTTTTTGTTTAAAATTTCTAAGATCCCTTTCAGATATTCCCTTATCCTTTACATCCTTAAGTTTCAATGAAAGAATCCATTGTTTGAAATCTTCAACGTTCTCATATTCAAGGTATAAATCATCATCTATTACAAAAATAGAGGCCTCTTCAAGATCGTTTGATTCCTTGCCGATGTATCTTATTCAATTAACAATGATATGTTTCCTGTGTGCAATTCCCTCACTATCGTAATCGAATTTGTTATCGTTATGTCTCACGTATTGTGTCAATACATCTTCTAAAGTATGCCAGTAAGCATCAGAAGGTAAGGGAAATTTATCTGATGCAATATAAGTTTTATAATCAACAAATGGCTTATATTGAATTCCTGAATTACTCCTATCATATGGTAAACACGGGATTACATCGTTTTTCTCTTGTCCAATAAGCATAAAGTTGAAAGGCTTTATTTTCTTTTTAAATGGTTTGTTGGCATTCATTTTCTATGTATTTTTATTGGAAAAACGTATATAGGAATTCTTTCATGTTAAATTAGGCCTATATATTAATAAGGAGATTGAAATGATGTATAAAAGAAGTGAATTAATGAAAATATTCGCTGTTTTAATTGTATTCTTGTTTTTGATCTCTGGGTTGTCTGCTATGACCTATGGAACTCCAAACTTAAACTATAATGAATCTACTGACTTTATTAAAACGATCGAAAATTCAAATTCTTTCAATGATCTTAAAGAAAAAAATCAGTCTTTTAATAACATGTTTGTTAAATTCTTATATCCTTTGAAAATTGATAACAGTAAATACTTGGGAAGATATAATGGAACAATAACTGTTATGGTAACATTCAAACTGAATAATGAAAATTCACTTCTCAGTTTACTTAAGAATATATCTTCCCCAAATAATCCAGAATTTCATAAATACATTACTAAGCAATATTTTGAAAATATGTATTCACCAAGTATCAGCATATATGATCAATCGGTTTATTATTTCAGAGGATTTGGCGTAAAAGTTCAAACTTATTCTGATAGGATTTCCTTAACAATAACTGGATCAGCTTTTTCAATCTCACGAATATTCAATGTTTCTTTTGGTTATTATAGATATGGTCGTAATATATTCTATTCAATAAATCAAGAACCTTCTGTTCCGAATTGGATGGCTCCTTTTATCAGTCAAATTTCAGGCTTGGATGATTTTTACAAACCCTTCTTGAACTCTGAATCTATTTATGTTGTTTCAAATCAATCTTTGCTCCAACATCATTCAAATTCTCTCCAGGCTGGATATCCTCTCCCCATTAATTCAAATGGTGTTCAATTTATTTATGGATCTGACCTGCAGGTCGCTTATGATGAGCAAACATTATTCAACTACACATATCCACAAAATGAGGTTGTAGCAACAATTCTTTGGTCTGGCCAGTTCATTGGCCCAAATATAACAACTCCTTATGGAAATTTAGCAAATGGTACGCTTTTAGGTCCCTTTGACCCATCGGATATTTACTCATATTATAATGATACCCTTCCCTCTTGGGAGCCTCATTCAAAAGTTATTGCCGTACCTTTAGATGGAGCACCAGAGCCAAGTCCTCTCGCGTCGTATGATACTAGCGGTGCTGTTGGAGAAAACACTCTGGATTTAGAAATGGTTGGTAGTACTGCCCCAGGGGCAACAATATTTAATGTATATGGCCCAACACCAAGTATTACATTCACTGATCAAGCTTTGGCATTCATACTTAACCCTAATTCAACTTTTTCAGAGCTCAACAATGTATCAGTTATATCAAATTCCTGGGGCTCACCAGAATATAATGACACTGCATGGTATGAATATTTGCAGGAGGCTCAAGCAAGGGGAATTACAGTTCTTGCAAGTTCTGGTGATTCAGGGGATAATGCTAACAGCTCTAAGTACTTGCGTTCAAGTTACCCTAATGACTGGGTAGAGTTTCCATCATCTATGGCCTATAATTATTTCGGTGTCACAGCAGTAGGAGGAACAACACTTACAATAAATTCAAATTTACATATTGAGAATCAGGTTGCATGGTACATATCTTCCACTGATACAGCAAATAATGGTCCTGCAGGAAGCACTGGAGGTATAAGTGAAGTATTTCCCGAACCAATATGGCAATCAGATACGATAGCTAATGAAGCGATAAATGGTCAAGGAAGAGGGGTACCAGATATTGCTGCTATTGCTAACAATACGATAGTTTATATTACTGTTGGAGGGACAAGTTATTATTCTGGTCAGTATTCATTTTGGGGCACATCGGTAGCGTCTCCAGTAGAGGCAGGAATAATAGCTGAAATTAATGCAGTGTTATCCCTCAATAACCAGACTTCATTAGGATATCTGAATCCTCTTTTATATAAACTTGGTAATGAACAATTAAGTTCCTTAACTTTTACAACTACCACTGGATATGCTCTAACTGGATCATACAATTCTTCACTGCCAACTCTTCCATTTTACAATGTTAATCAAGGCAGGAATCATATATATAACGCTACATATGGATATAATCTTGTAACGGGATGGGGTTCAATTAATGCCTACAATCTTACAATGTATGTATTGAATAAAAACTACTCCGGTGTTTATGGTGCTTTGGATGGTGTTGAAAACATCTTAAATTTAACAGGATTAAACGTTACTTCTTACTATTCAAATGGAACGGTAAATACAGCTTATAACGCATCTATCCAACAGAATTTCTTCGTGGCTAACAGTTTAGGGGCTCCAGTTTACTGGATTCAGAATGTTATATATATAAATGGGTCTCAAAAAACAGGTTGGTTTATGGATTATACCGGATGGGTAATCTATCCCTTTTACGGTCTTTATCCTAATGCTACCGTTTACGAATATAATTTTCCAGCTGGTAAATTTGTATCACTCCCCCATACCTTTGTTATAAAAACGTGGATTTCAAATTTAATATTACCCATGGATCAGATCATGAATTTTCAGGTAAATTCGCAAATCCTTCAAATATCAGTTCCAGGGGCATCTTTCATAATTGGTTCTTATAATTATTCATATTTATGGCAAGGAAAGGTTTATACTAATGGGCCATATCCATCTAATGCAAATCCTGGTGGTTTGTCCCCGCAATTTGGATTAGTTGGAGGTCCATCAGGAGGGATAGGTTACTTTGAGCCACCAACAAGTGGTTACATGGAACCGTATATTTTACCATTAGGTATGAAAAATTACATAAGCCCAATCACTTACACATTCACAACTTCAAACGACCAGACTGGAGAAATTGCGCAGAATCTTAATTGGGTAGGTCAAAATGGTGTTTGTTATCTATCTACATCGTCTGGTGACAATGTTCAGGGAGTGATATCTGTTGAGCCTTACGAGCCTTTATACAACGTAACGTTTTTTGAAAATGATCTACCGCCTGGAACTAATTGGTCAGTAACATTAAATGGAACTACATTATCTTCTACTTTAAATGCAATAACATTTACGGAACCTAACGGCACATATTCCTACTACATAGGTTCGGTATCTGGATACACAGTATCACCATCATCAGGATCCATAACAGTAAATGGAAAGAATATCAAACAAAATATAACTTTCATGCCTGTCAAGGTTGTATCAAACTATACAGTAACCTTCACTGAATCTGGTCTTTCATCAGGAACATTATGGTCTGTAACATTAAATGGAACAACTGAATCTTCAACTAAAGATACAATCACTTTCAAAGCACCAAACGGAACGTATTCTTACTCAATAGGTTCAATATCAGGATATACAGTATCACCACAATCTGGTTCGGTAATTGTAAAAGGTGCGAATGTGAATGTTTCAATCACATTCACCAAGATCAAATATTCAGTAACATTCACAGAATCAGGATTGCCATATGGTACAGTATGGTACATTAACATCAGCAACGGACAATCTTATAAGACAAACGGAACAGCAATAACATTTAATGAGCCTAATGGAACGTACTCATACACGATAGCAACAGTGAACAAGATTTATTCACCAAGCCCATCATCCGGAACATTCAAAGTAAGTGGAGCAAATGTAAATATTGCAGTACCATTTTATTTAGTTACATATACAGTAACATTCACAGAAAGTGGATTACCATATGGGACATTGTGGTTTGTAACTTTGAACGGGACAACGCATAATTCAACAACGGATACAATAACATTTACAGAACCAAATGGCTCATATTCATATACAATAGAAACACCAATATCAGGTGGAACTGGAATACAATATGTATTATCACAATCTACAGGGACATTGACAGTCAATGGAGCTGGCATAAACATAAATGTTCCATATACAACGCAATATTATCTAACAATGATAGCAAGTCCATCAAATGGAGGAACAGTATCACCATCAAGTGGCTGGTACAATGCAGGATCATCAGTAACAATAGATGCAATATCAAATAGCAACTTTGAATTTGTATCATGGTCTGGAACAGGAAATGGAAGTTATTCCGGAACTAATAATTCTGTCTCTATAACAATTAATGGTCCAATAACAGAAACAGCAAATTTCATAGAACTTTATGAGATAACATTCGTAGAAACAGGTCTTCCACCAGGAACGACATGGTATGTTAATTTATCAAATGGGCAATCATACAATACGACAGGCAATTCAATAGAAATACAAATTCCAAATGGGTCTTATTCTTACATGATTGCAACAACAAACAAAGAATATTCCGCACAGGGAGGATCATTAATAGTAAATGGAGCAGATATGGAAATAAGTATTAAATTCAATCTTGTTACTTATGAAATAACATTTACAGAATCAGGTCTTTCATCGGGGACATCATGGTCAGTGACATTGAATAATATAGAAAAATCTTCAACAAATGGAACAATAATATTCAATGAACCAAATGGCACATATTCATATACAATAACAACCGTGAATAGGAGTTATTCTCCAAGTCCATCAACTGGAACAATAACAGTTAATGGTAATAATGTGAACACAGGAATAACATTCAATCTGGTTACATACACGGTGACATTCACAGAATCAGGATTGCCATCAGGAACAACATGGTATGTGAACCTATCTCATGGGCAATCATATTCATCATCAACTAATACAATAAAGTTCAATGAGACTAACGGTACTTATTCATATACAATAGCAACAAGTAATAAGGAATATGCTCCTGCAGAGTATCCAGGATCATTCATTGTTGATGGAGCACCATTATCAGAGTCAATTACTTTCAATCCATTAACATATAAAATAACATTCACGGAATCAGGATTATCATCTGGCACTAATTGGTATGTTACCTTGAATGGCATTGCAAAGTCATCATCTAACAATACCATTATTTTCAATGAACCAAATGGATCTTATTCATACATAATATCAGTCATATCCGGATATAGGGCAAGCTCATATTCAGGAACAATAAGTGTTAATGGCAATTCAGTTAGTGTTCCAGTAAATTGGACCATAATAACTTATACAATAACAATAACAGAGAACGGAATACCCAATGGAACCTCATGGTCTGCAACATTGATGGGAACTGCATTCAACGGTCAATACATCAATATTACTTTGAGCTCAACAAATAATATAATAACATTCTATGAACCAAATGGATCGTATTCATACATAATTCATTTGCCATCAGGCTACTAGAGTAACAATGCTAAGGGACAAGTAAATGTATCGGGGAATTCTGCAATTCTAGCAATTAAAGCACAACAGACAATGAATTACCCATGGATAGGAATAATTGCAGTGGTAATAGTAATTGCAATAGTTACAGGAGCAATATTATTAAGGAGAGGCAAAAATAAGAAAGGTGCAAAAGAATGGAAAGAACCTCCTAAATAAAATTAAATTTTCCTATTTTTTGTTTTGTTATTTCTTATTTAATCCTCAACAGTGTTTTATTATAAACCTTAAGAGTCTTTCCCTCTTTAATCTTTTTCTGCTGATACCATAATGTTGACTTGTTTATTTTTAACTCTTTCCTTTTTTTCAGGATCGATAGACATGATCCTTTCCCTGATCTGAGAGTTATCATTCCTTTTGATTTCAATTTTAGGTATTGTGAATTCCAAATGTTTGCTATTTCCAGTAATGTATCTGCTCAAACCCCTTATGTTTTCAAACATTATATTTTCTAAAGCATATTGCTTATTCTTGAATTCATAACGTTTATTGAAATTGTTCTTGATTTTCTCAATTAAGAGCTTAGCGGTGTTAGGCTTCAACCCTTAGTGTCACGAATTTTGTATAATCACCCTGGAACAAGAGAAGTAAATCTCTTGAACCAGGAGACATACCTCTTCTGGAATGCAAAAGGAGGTACGGATGAATATGGAAGAGATGGATAAAAGGATAATGGAAGTTGCAAGGAATGCAGTGAAGGAATATTTAAAACATCATGAAAACGGAGAGGGATGTTTTCATAGATGA
>Ga0080003_1000555_pt1 | contig 24356 bp, 19 predicted proteins | sample JossMetagenome_FD_69206 | JGI IMG/M metagenome (GOLD analysis project Ga0080003, IMG submission 69206) | Hot spring microbial communities from Joseph's Coat, Yellowstone National Park, USA - JC2_E (SPADES assembly) (version 2) | ecosystem: Environmental > Aquatic > Thermal springs > Hot (42-90C)...
GGCTTGGTGGCATGAGAAAATCTGCTTGAATAATGAACTTAAAACCATAAGAACGAACAGGAAGATAAACAAAAACCTTCTGCTCTCTTGAAGTGTCTGCTGAGCCATCTTGGTTTAGTGGGAAAGCGAGAACCATTTCTGTCTCTGTAACATCCTTTCTCTTCTCTTCGTTGACATCTGTAGGCACTTTTAATGGCTCTGGACTTTTAACAATTCTCCAATAATCCTGTCCTCCTGGATGCGAGATCGTAACCTTTCCGTTGGAAATGTCTCTTTTTATTATCCAAGACTTGTTTTGTATTTTATCCTCAATCTCAATGCACTGTAGTTTACGAAGGAATAATAAAAGGGATGGATTGATATTGGTAAAATCAATTAACTTGTCTTTTACTTCATCCTTTAGCGGCAAAACAATGTTTGTTTGCTTTGGATCTACATAATCTGGAACGTCATCAACCCACTGAGGAATTATAATGCTAATCGGATCATTTTCATCATATTTAAATTTGAACTGAAAGCCATTTGAATATATGTAAGGCTCGTTCGTCACCATAAAAACAGATTTAAAACCAATCCCTTTTTCACCAATATAACCCATTTTTTTCTTTTGCTTAGTTGTTTGTCCAATTCCACACAAAGCCCAAACATTTTTCTCAGTAAACCCTATTTCATTATTCTGTAATATTAGTTTATCTCCTTGATTAATGAACTTGACCATAGGTTTGACGTTCTCATTATAAACGTTATCCTCCGCATTTTGGACTAACTCAAGAATAAAGTTCGGTTTTTCTGTGTGAATGTCACTAGCAAGGCGTGCAGCATCCTCTTTAAACTTTTTATTATCCTCTATATGCGCTAGTACATCTTCTGAAATACTGTTAATGTCAAGACCTTTTCCAAACCTTATCTTTCTAATATTCTCTATGACTTGTTTTGGGGATTGCATTTTATCTCCTCCGAAATTCATTCGGCTCTGACTCTTTATCTCTCCTATCCTCTGATGTAAATTGTGTCCCGTGGTCTGTTATTACTTCCCTTGGCTTTCCATATCTTTCTATCCCTCTCTTTATTGCTTCTATTGTATTCTCCGTTGTGGCCCTTTCATATTCTTTTATCCCTACTATGAACCTCGATGCATCGTCTTCTATTATTATTACATTCTTCCCTTCATATTCAAACCAGTCCATATGCCATAAACTGTTGCTATGTTCCCTTTCCCATCTTACCCATTTCCTTTGTCTCTTCTTATTCTTGTCTTCTATCACCATTCCACCCTCCTTTAATACTTCGTGGATCTTGTTGTGGGATACCCTTATTGATTCCTTTTTTAGGTATTTCTCTATTGCTACTGCTCCTGTCTTGGGATGGATCATCCTTATATTATATATGGCTTCTTTTATATTTTGAGGAACATCTTTTTGCCATCTCACTTGTGCTTTTCCCTTTCTTTTTCTCTTTTATGATCCAATTGATCTTTTTCTGCGTGAGTTTGATCATTGGATCATAATATCCTTTTTTATCTAATTGTTTTCTTCCTATGTATAGGAAATTATTTCAGGATAGCACATTAGAATAAGTTAGTTAGCAAATATTAAATACTATTAGTGTATTACTAATTTGATTAGTATGACCATAAACAAGAAAGATTCATTGAAAATGGATATAACTGTAAGGGAATATGATTGTTTGAATGTTATAGAAAAACTTAATGTAGGTAATTGGCCTGCTAAAGTTTCAGATATATCTAAAAATATGAAAGTAAAACCACCAACAGTAATTTCTTATATTAGAAAATTAACTAAAAATGATTATGTTTTAAAAGGACCAGGCGGTTATAAAATTACAAAAAAAGGGGATATGTTAATTAAAAAGGTAACGAGAGCCCATAGAATAATGGAAACGTTGTTCGTTAAAGAAGGAACAAGTTTAAGTATGGCATGTACTCAAGCTAAAAAATTCCAATTATTGGCAGATAATGATTTTGTAGAGTGTATTTGCAAAACATTAAATCACCCAACTCAATGTCCACATGGATTACCTATTCCTAATGGAGGTGATGATTAAATGGATTTCAATGTATTTTCTCCAGGGGTTGGTATTTCTGTAAGTGTAGCTTTGTTGATATCTTTTATACTTGGGCTTGTGCATGGAATTACGCCAGATGAACATACTTGGCCAATTGTTTTCAGTTATTCAATTGGAAGTTATTCTTCTAAAGGTGGTTTCAAGACAGGCATGGTTTTTTCTACAGGTTTTACTATCCAACGTGCTTTTATTACAGAACTTGCATTTTTTGCACTTGCTAGTTTTATGGAATACGAAAGTATGACAGGTATTGTTTATACTATTATTGGTTTAGTAATGTTGATAACAGGGATATATGTTTTAAACAAAGGGAAGTATATACACACCCATTTTATAGAGAAAATAGTTCATTTATTCTGTTATGGTGGTTCTAAAAGATGCCAATATAGGGATGAGTCTAAAGATGGGTTCAAAAGTGAGCATGAAGAGACTACACCTAAACAGGTATCTAATAAAATGGCATTTGTACATGGTCTTATTGCAGGTTTTGGATTTGGGCCATTCGCTTTGTTGTTGATAACTATATTAGCTCCTGCAATGGGAAGCCCGTACCTTGCATTTCTCCCTGGTTTGTTGTTTGGTATAGGTACAATGATCATGCAAATAATACTAGGTTCTGCTATAGGCTATTGGTTGGAGCATAGAAAATATTCCACTAGTGAAATCCAATACATTGGCAAAAAAACAGCTGGAAAAGTTATATTACTAGGAGGCATTATTTTCATATTAGGTGGGTTTTTAGCATTGGCTTATCCTTCAATAACAAATGCAGGCATCCCTACAGGAATAAACATCCCAAATTTGGATTCCATTAATTTAGGATTTTTAATGGTTATGTTGATACTAGCAGTAACACTACCCTCCTACTTTTCTACAGTAAGGGAGATAAATATAATCAAAAATAAGAAGAATATTGGGGCTAATACTAATTGATTTTAATTACCTAACTTTTTCATAATTTTTATTCACTAGGCTTATGGAGATAAGAGATAATAATGCTAGTAGCTTAAGCTATAAGTTTTATATATAGTATATATAATGTATAGGTTATACATTATTGCTTTTATTAGAAAAATAAAGAAAAAATCAGGGACATACTTGGCACTTGTTGAATCTAAATGGGAAAATGGAAGATTAAGGCAGCATGTTATAAAATATTTAGGCAAAGAGATTGATGGCAAACCTGCAAAAAGGATTTTGAGCAGTAATATAAAGGTAAAAAAAGTAACTAGGCATTTGGATGTTGAAATCATAGACCATATAGCTGAAGAACTTGGTTTGAAAGAGTTAGTGCCAAAAGAGATTCTTATACTTGTTTATGCACAGATACTAGAAAGGCCTTCTATAAACAAAATGGAAGAATGGCTAAAAGAAACTGATATTCTCGAGATTCTAGGTATAAACGAAATAAACACACTGCAATTATACAGGGCAATAGAGGATTTCAGCAATAAAGATTTTGAAATAATAGAAGAAAGGTTTTATGAATTATTGAGAAAGTATGATTTAAAAAAATCATATGTAATAGACATTACAGACACATATTTTGATGGGAAAAAAGTAGAGGGATATGCAGGAAAAAGGATGGCAAGGTGAAAAAGCTAGTACAAATAGGATTGGCAGTAACATTTGACAATGGATTTTCAATATTTCATAAAATATTTGATGGCAATATATCAAGTAAAAGAATATTTAGAAATAATCTTATGGTTGTTATATATGGGATTTGAAACCATAATACTAGATAGGGGGTTCTATACATCAAATAACATAAAGAGCATATTGAAAAGGATATCTAGGTAAGGGAGGCAAATTTTTAGATTTACACTTTTTTTTATTTCGTATTGATTTGTTGATAATGGTATGTAGGAGTATTTAATTAATTTTATATATGTTATATGCGTTTGTTACCACTATGAAAAACAAAAACGAATATAGTATATTAATAACAATAATTCTTTTATTCAGTGTAGTCGCTTTTTCTTTGTCCATTGCTAAAGCTAACTATACTAAGCCATATGCTTCCCCATCTTTTAATGTTTCTCCTAATATGCATACAATTTGGTCGTATGCGCCTAGTAGCGCTTTTGGGGATGTGAATTATACTGCTGCTGGTAATATGTTTAATGATGGATATATGGGATTTGTTGCATGGTATGGAATCAATGCAACCACTTATAAAATAGATGGAATTTCATATAGCGGTAAAGTAATGTGGAATATTACTATACCAAATTTTGTTAATATTACTATATTTGGAAAAGTGGGATCGTATACTCAAACTATTTTAGTACAATCAGGAAATATCATAGGCCCTGGAACATCAATACTTGCACTGTACAATGCATATAATGGTAACTTGATTTGGATGGATAACATAAGTTTAAGTTCAGGCCAAAGTGTTACGGTTATAACAACGGGTATTAATGTTGTAGGAGATAATGGCAATGCAACACTTTTGTTTTTGTCTAGCAATAAAACTTCATCTTACTCATCTTCTTTGCTTATTTTTAACAATGTTGTTTCATTGGTTAACCCATCTAATGGTGCTAAGCCATGGACAGTTTCATATACTACGTATGGGGAGAGTAAGGAAAGCATGCTTTCATCTTTATTTATTAATCTAATACCTTCGATGCCTGGTTTGACACAAGGTGGTTTTGTTTACAGTGAGATGTATCCAAGTGTTTCATTAAGTGGATTAACCGTACATAGTTATGTAGTATCATATGATATGAATGGAAATGCATTGTTTAATATCAGTGCCCCTACCTCTAATGCTAGTACCGCCTCAATTTTAACAGGGATTTCTGTTGGAAATTATCTAGGTGGAAGTACATATTACATTGCTGCTACTTTATTTGATGCTTATTTTAGTGGAATTTCCATTAAATCGGAATACGGTGCGTTGGCATTGCTTTCTACTTCTGGAAGTATTGCATATACCTATATATATCACAATGGTACATTGCCAGTTATAGTACAGTCATTAGCATATAGATTTTTCAATCAGATATATAAAGTACCTCCCACTACGCCTATTGGAAAGCTTATTGATTATACAGGTGGGTCAATTCCAGATATTGTTTTGGAAAACGTTACCATACCAAGCAATACCGCTTCTATTAAAGCATATTTGTCTATATTGGATGTGTATACCAATAAATTTTTGTGGAATAGTTCATTTTCTTTTACACCAACCGCAGACTTGGTTGAGCAATTATCATTTTCTTTTAATAGTGGGGCTATACCAGACATACTTTTAATTCCAGCAACAACAGGGAATATTACTGCATTATCAGGATCAAATGGAGCAATATTATGGAACATAACTATTTCAGGATTTTTGTACGGGCAACCATACAATATGATAGCTCAATTTTATCCCACTTTAATGAATTTGACTAGTTCAACTATTACTTCTTTCATCACACTCTCTTCTACTTATACATCTGGAAGTGTTAATCTTAACGTTTATAGTGCATCAAATGGCAAATTGCAGTATAGCGTACCTATTGCTACTTCTATCATTCCTAATTATGCAGTCGTTTATCCATTAGGGGAAGCTTATAACAATTCCTATATGGATTTAGGTGTAGAATTTATAAGCCAGAATTCAACAGGAAGTCAATATTCCTTTTATGGAATTGCTGGTAACAATGGGAGTTACATTTTCAATGGCTCTGCTTCTTTCTCTGCAAAAGGGTATGGAATATATTATGAGAGTGGGTATGTATGGAATCTTTTTTATCCAGGATTAAACAATGGCCAAGTAACCAATGATGGCAGAATAGATGATGTGTTTTTTTCTACAGGAACCAGCATAGTTGCATATAATGTAAACCCATATATTGTACCGTCTAAGCTTTTGGTTTCACTAACGGCAATACCTACAACAGGATATGCACCATTAACTGTGAACTTTACAGCAAGTGTTTCAGGAGGGATTTCCCCTTATAAATATACGTGGTACCCAATGGGAAATGGTACATCGGGATCAATAGGCAATAATACATATTCGTACACATATTTAACCAATGGATCTTATTATGCAGAGGTTAATGTATCAGATTCTTTATCAAATTATGCAGTGGCTTACATACATATAATAGTTTCAACTAAACAGGCTAATACTACTTCCACTAATTTTTACATGGTTTCTGGTTCTGTTGAAAATTCAACTGGGAGTACAATATTGGCAACTATAAAAGTAATTAACAGGAATAACAACAATGTCGTCAACAGCACTTCTACTAACAATGCAGGATATTTTAGTTTTTACCAGGTAAATGGCAATTATGAAATAGAAGTTTCCTCGGTTGGATATCAAACAGGGTTTGTTAACATAACTATAAATAATAATTCGGTAAATAATATAATTATTAAGTTGCAACCAAGTGCACCTAACCCTCCTCCACCCATCCATACAACAACTAATGCAAGTACATCAAGCACTTCTAGTTATTTAATGGTTATAATAGTCATTATAATAGTAATAGCTGTTGTACTTGTATTGTTATATATATTCTTAAGGAAAAAACGTTAACTTTTTAGCATTTTATTTATAATTTTTTTTATTTTATTTTCGTTTGGCATGCTTCTTTTTTCTTTTTTTATATTATATGGCAATGGTAAAGAATCATACCCCAATATTTCTGCTTTGAATTCTAAATGGTATTTAGATAGCAATGAAGCAATGATATAATTGCCATATGACTGCAAAGGAAGTTCATCATCAATAACAAGTAATTTTTTGGTTTTTTTAACTGATACTGCAATTGTGTCTAGATCAAGGGGGTTTAAGGATATAGGGTTGATTAAATCTGCATTGATTTTGAATTTTTTTATTGCTTTTAATGCTACGTTAACCATTAATCCAACCCCTATAATAGAGATATCATTGCCTTCTGCAACCAAATTTGCCTTGCCAATTTTTATTTTTTTGTTTTCATCTCTAAATTTCATATTATACAACGATCTGTGTTCGAAAATAAAAGAAGGTTTCTTTAAATTATGTGCTATATTGAAAACTTGCTTGAATTCAGAAGTATTAGAGGGTATAAATACGTATATATTAGGAATTAAAAAAACAATTGAATACAAAGTTGCGTTGTGCTGGTAGCCATCACCATTGCCTGAACCATAAGGAACCCTTATAATAACAGGGAGATTTATTTTATCTTTTGAAACTTTAGGTAGCTGGGATAAGTGCATCCATATATTGTCTAAGGCAAGAAAAAGAAAATCCGCATACATTATTTCTACAATGGGATGGAAACCTTCCATTGCCATGCCTATTGCAATGCCTAACGAAGTGTTTTCACCAACTGGAAGGTCTATTACCCTGCTTTTGCCGTATTTTTCATATAATCCTTTGGATATATTGAATATTCCACCAGTAGAAAGGTCTTCACCTAGCAATATTGTCCTTTTATCTTTTTTTAAAATTTCATCAAGAGTTTTATTAATTGCATGAGATACATTTGACATTGCAACCACTTCATTATCCTTTCATTTGTTTTTTATTATCTTCACTTATTCCTTGAATTTTGGTGTATTTTTTCAACGTTTCAAAGATATATTCCTTTTTCTTTTCATTTTGAATTACTGGCACATCAACTTGCAATAAAAAAGGGGTTTTTGTTGATTTTCTTATTTTATATATGCTTTCTATATCCATTGAAGAAATTTTCTTGCTTCTTATTCCATACCACTTTGCCATTTTCCATATTTCTTGGTTTGAAACAACACTTGTAGATTTAACAGTTAATACTTTGCCATCAGTATAGCATACAAACAAAATAGGCAGGTTAAATAAAGATGAAATGTTTAATGCTTCATGCATAGCACCATTAGATGCAGTACCTTCACCAAAAAAAACGATAACCTTTCCTTTATTTTGTTTATTTTTATATGCCATTGCTAACCCTAAGGCGATAGATAGGTTGTCACCAATAATTGTTGTTGATATATACCTTTTTTTCAATGATGCAAAATGGTTAATTCCGGACTTCCCATCGTTTATTCCCCCTCTTTCACCTAAAATTTCAAGCATAACACTTTCTTTTGAATACCCTACACCTATAAGGTGTCCAACAGAATGATGGTACCCTACTATAAAATCTTTGTTTCCTATATCCATGCTCAATCCTATGTCTGCTATCGCCCTTTCAATACTTAAGTAAACATGGTTTAGCATACGCTGGTCCATGTGATTTAAAATAGTTTCCTCTAAAGATATAAGATCAATAACTTTTTCATATAAATTTTTGAAAAAATATTTTTTATTCATAAATTAAAATAAAGGGTTATAATAAGTGTATAAGATAATGTGCCATTATTATGGTAATGAACAGTATAGATATGGTGTTTACCACTTTTACCAATGGATTGATTGCAGGCCCTGCTGTATCTTTGAAAGCGTCTCCAACTACATCACCCACTACTGCTGCTTTGTGTGTATCAGACCCCTTGCCACCATATGCACCTTTTTCCACATATTTTTTGCCATTATCCCAGGAAGCACCACTTACAGTCATTAATATTGCAAGTGGGAATCCACCTATAATTACCCCTAATAATAGCCCTGCTAATCCTTCTGGACCTAACATGAACCCTACAATTAGTGGGGATAAAACGGCTATTAATCCAGGTATCACAAGCTCTTTTAATGCTCTTTTTGTTACAATATCTACACATTTACCATATTCCGGTTTATTTTCACCTGTCATAATTCCTTTTATTTCCCTAAATTGCCTTCTTACTTCTTCTACAATTTCAGAGGCAGCATTGCCTACAGCACGCATCAAAAAGGAAGTAAAGAAGAAGGGCAGGCTTGCACCTATAAATAGGCCTATAAGCACAATAGGATTGTCAATTGATAAATTTACATTTCCTATTTCAAATTTAAATGCTGCAAATAATGACAATGACGCAAGAGCTGCAGAGGCTATTGCATATCCTTTGGTAACAGCTTTTGTTGTGTTGCCTACGGCGTCTAGTTCGTCCGTTACAACTCTTACATTTTCAGGCAACCCTGACATTTCTGCTATTCCACCAGCGTTGTCTGTTATGGGACCGAAGGCGTCTACAGATATAATAATCCCAGTAAGGGATAGCATAGAGGCAGATGCAATTGCTATACCATATAGCCCAAACTGTATATTGATGCTACCTGAATTATATCCAGTAAGAAAAAAGGAAATGAATATTGCAATTACAATAACAATCATAGGCAAAAACGAGGCTTCAAGCCCATAGGACAACCCAGATATTACATTTGTTCCTGCACCAGTTTTTGAGGATTTTGCAATATCATCAACAGGTTTGAAACTAGAAGAGGTATATATTTCAGTAAATATTACCATAGCTGCCATTGTAACAATGCCTACCAATGTATCCGCAAAGATCATCATGTTTCCAACTGTGTAATATACCAAAATGTAAAAACCTATGGTAGATGCAATAGCTGTTGCTATTACACCTTTGTACAAAGCACCCATAACGTAATTGGATTTTCCAAGCCTAACAAAAAACGTACCTATAATTGTAGAAATAATTGCTATGGCCCCTATCCCAATAGGCAAAATAACTCCTTTTTGGCCATATAAATTGTAAACATTCGTTGCTAAATAACCAATAAGCATTGCAGATATTGCTGTAACTACATATGTTTCAAACAGGTCTGCACCCATTCCAGCGCAGTCCCCTACATTATCACCTACATTGTCTGCTATTACAGCAGGGTTTCTAGGATCGTCTTCTGGAATTCCTTTCTCTACCTTACCGACTATATCAGCCCCTACATCTGCACCTTTGGTATAAATGCCTCCACCTACCCTAGCAAACAAACTCATTAGAGAAGCACCGAATATGTACCCTACCATTTCAACTGGATTTCTAAGCCATAGGTAGAATACTGTAATGCCCAATAGTGCTAATGATACTATTACAATTCCAGTAACAGTTCCCCCTCTGTAAGCTACATCTAGGGCAGCACTTAAGCCGTCTTTCGCTTTATTTGCAGTTTTCAAATTGGATTTAACGGATATTGACATGCCCACAAATCCTGCAAATGCGGATGATATTAACCCTACCACAAACCCGATAGAATAATCTACACCTAGAGCAAATGCGATTAGTATGGCAAGAACAATTCCTACTATACTAATAGTAGTATACTCTCTTTTTAAAAAGGCATAGGCACCTTCTTTTATTGCACTAGCAATTTCTTTCATTTTATCATTGCCATCTTCTTCAGAAAGAAGACGCCCAATTTGAACAAGTGCAAACAAAAAGCCAATTACCGATGCAACAATTCCTGCTAGCAATATAGAATTCATTTTTTCACCTTAAACCATAGCTTTATTTATATTTAACACTTAAAATTTTTGGTTATTTTTAATCTAATTTTACATATAAGAGGGAGTATCAATTCCCAAAAGTTCTAACCCATTTTTCAATACTATATTAGCAGATTTTACAAGAGACAATCTTGCTTTTTTTATATCTTCAGATGCATTTAAAACAGGCATTTCATCATAGAATTTGTTGAATGTTTCAGCTAAAGAATATACATAATTGGCTAAAAGATTTGGCTTGTAAGATTCTGCAATGTTTAATACTACATCAGGGAATTCACTAATTTTCCATATAAGCTGTTTTTCAACTGGATTAAATAACAACCTAGAATATTCCACAAACCCTGTTTCGAAATTTGTTTTGCTAAGAATGCCATTTGACCTTACGTATGAATATTGTATAAAAGGTGCACTATTACCTTCAAAATTAAGGGCATCATCTACATTGAAGGATATGCTTTTTTCAGGTTGTATTTTTATAATGTTGTATCTTATTGCACCTGCTCCCAGGATAGGTGCTATATTATTTACCATATTTTGGTCATATTCTGGCCTTCTTTTCCTTACTTCTTCTACTGCTTTTTTAACTGCCTCCTCATATAAGTTGGAAAGCAAAACTGAGGTGCCTTTCCTTGTCGCCATTTTTTTCCCCATTATAGTAACGAAAGAGTAAAATATTGTATTTAGATTCAATTCTTTTTTTAGGATAGATTTCAGAATTGCCTTTATAGATTCGTATTGTGCTTTATGGTCTTCTCCAAGAATTGTAATAGATTTGTCAAATTTATTCATTTTATCTATATTGTACGATAGGTCTCTGAGTATGTATAATGATGTGCCGTTGTCCCTAGTAATAAATATTTTTTCTTCATCGCCCAAACTAACATATTTAGCATTGTTATCATATTTTAACATATTATTGGATTTTAACAACTCCATAACTTCATCTACCTTTTTGTTTATTATGTATTCAGATTCCCATACAATTTCATCGAAAGATACATTTATTGCTTCCAAAGACTGGAGTATATGGTTTAAAATACCTTGCACGATTAACCTTAAAGATTTTATGGTTTCTATATCATTTTCTATTTGGTTTAAGCGGCTATCTATCATTGAACTAAAAGAGGGATTTTCTTTATCTAATGTACTATATTTTATGTATACATCTACAACATGGTCTAAGTTGTCAATATCGCGTATATTCTCTTTTTCTAGCCCATATGTAAGTATAGCAATTTGCCTCCCTAGGTCATTTACATAATATTGTGTAACCACATCGTAACCTGCAAATTTTATTATTCTTGCTAATGTATCTCCAATTATGCTATTTCTTGTCCTGCCTATATGAATTGGCCCTGTAGGATTAGCGCTTGTATGCTCAATCACCACCCTTTTATTGTTTTTAGGGTAAGCCCCATACATTTTGTTTAAAGAGATAACCTCTTTTATTGCATTATAATTAAACTCTTTTTCTTCAACAATAAAATTGAGATAACCGTTGGAATATTCAATATTTTTTATTTCCTCCATTTTTATACCAGATATTTCTTTGATTTTATCTTCGCTTAAATGGTATGAGAAAAGTGGAATTGCATAAACATATTCATTATTTCTAAAGGATTTTACTATATTTGGGTCTGTTATTACCTCTTTTGCAATGCCTGATATTTTGATTGCTATTCTTTGTTGGTAATATTGGCTATAATTTTTGTTATCCATGTTAACTTTCACCTTTAGGATATTCCATCCCATCTTGTGCAATCTTAAATTCGGGTACAACCAAATTGCTTTATATCAATTATGCAAATGCTTCAAATAATGTTTTAGGTATGTTGTATGTTACATTTAAACTATTTTCTTTGTATTCATTGTATTTTTTTATTCTTTTCTCTGAGATTCACATCCCTGAAGGATTTGAGGTTCTTGATTCATTGAGTGACAACTCGTAAACCCCCTTTTGAGAGCCCCGCAGCAGTAGCACTTTCCACTAGCGTGAATTCGGGAATGCCCTTCCCTACTTTAAGATAGTGTGTCAATATTGCTGTAATTTTAGGATGTTTATGCACAAATCTTTTGAATTTACAGCAAATTTAATACACTATTCTTTAATGGATATTTGTTGCTATTTGCTTTATCATATTAAAAAACATAAAATAGATATTTGCATTGTACATAGTGAGAATATATGGAAAAGAAAAATGCATTATTTATAATTGATGATGGATACCAAGAAATTGAATTTTGGTATCCTTATATTAGATTAAAAGAGGAAGGGTTCAATGTTATTTCGGCTGGATTAAGCAAAAAAACATATCATGGCTTATATGGTTACCCTGCAACCGTGGATATGAATATTAGGGATTGTTCTCCAGAAAATTTTGATATTGTTATTACCACAGGGGGAAAAAATAATATAAAAAGATTGGAACAAACTTCTGATATAATAGATTTTGTAAAAAAAATTTATAATATGGGCAAATACATAGCAGCTGTTTATTACGGCATACTTATAATTGCCCATTCTGGCATTGCAAATAGAAAAAGTATAGCAGCTAGTAATATATTAAAAGAGGAACTGTCAAAGTATGAGGTTGTTTACTTGGATTCACCTGTTGTAGTTGATGACAGAGTTATTACTTCTAGGTCATATGCTGATTTACCTCAGTTCTGTTCTACAATAATATCTTTTATGGGAGGGGTGATTTAGGGCATGGATAAAAAAATGATATTGCGAGTTCAAGAAGCTTTCCCTCAGGATTTAGGGTTAGGAAGGGCAAGAATAAATAATGCTACAAAAAAGGAACTTGACCTTGAGATTGGAGACATAATAGCAATAGAGGGTAAACGTATTACTGCCGCAAGGGTTTTTAGAACACAACTTGAAGATGAAGGAAAAGATATTATCAGGTTGGACTCTATTACAAGAAACAACATAAGTGTTTCTATTGACGAGAGGGTTACAATAAGCAAAGCAGAGGCAAAACCAGCAGAGGAAATAATACTAACCCCTGTTCTTAAAAGTGGCCATAAAATAAAATTTGAAGAGGGATTATCCACTTTTGTTTTGAAGGTTTTAAATAAGCACCCTATTGTAGAAGATAACATAATTGTTGTACCAGGTATAACCCTTATGGGAGGATACCTCCCATTTAAAGTTATTAAAACAAAGCCTTCTGGAATTGTATATATAACAGATAAAACGAATATACAGATAAACCAAGAATTATTAAAAGAACAGATACCTAAGGAGCAACAAGAAAGGGTTTTATATGAAGATATTGGAGGTTTAAAAGAAGAGCTTAAAAGAATTAGGGAAATGGTTGAGTTACCTTTAAGGCATCCTGAATTATTTGATCGTTTAGGTATAAAATCCCCTAAGGGGGTTTTGCTTTATGGACCTCCTGGCACAGGAAAAACGATGATTGCCAAGGCTGTTGCATATGAATCCAATGCGCATTTTGTGTCCATTCAAGGGCCAGAAATAATGTCACAGTATTATGGGCAAAGTGAAGCAAAAATAAGGGAAATATTTGATGAAGCAGAGAAAAATGTTCCTTCTATTATATTTATAGACGAAATTGATTCTATCGCACCCAAAAGAGACGAAACACACGGAGAAGTAGAACGTAGGGTAGTAGCACAGTTGTTAACCTTAATGGATGGGCTTAAGTCTAGGGGGAATGTAATCGTTATTGGAGCTACCAACAGGGAAGACTCAATAGATCCTGCTTTAAGAAGGCCTGGCCGATTTGATAGGGAAATAGAGATTGGGGTCCCGAGTAAAGCGGATAGGTTGGATATACTGAAGGTACATACAAGGTTTATGCCAATTGGGTCATCAAACAGTAGCAATGACAATATAGAAGAAGCAGAGAAAGAAAAAAATCGTATTTTAGATAGGCTTAGCGAAATGACTGTTGGCTTTGTTGGTGCAGATTTAGCTGCATTATGTAGAGAAGCCGCTATGAAAACATTGCGGAGATACCTCCCTTCAATAGATTTAGAGAAACCAATACCTCAATCTTTGCTGAATACCATGGTTGTTACTGAAGAGGATTTTTACGAAGCATTAAAAGAGATTGAACCAAGTAGCCTAAGGGAAGTTTCTATAGATGTTCCCAATGTAAAATGGGAAGATATAGGGGGATTAGAGGAAGCTAAAAGGGATATTAAAGAATCAATTGAAATGCCAATAAAAAATCCAGAGATTTTCAAAGAACTTGGAATTGAACCTGTAAAAGGGATTCTTTTATATGGCCCTCCTGGCACAGGAAAAACGATGATTGCTAAGGCTATAGCAACAGAAAGTGGCGCTAATTTTGTTTCTATAAAAGGGCCAGAGATTCTTTCTAAATGGATGGGAGATAGTGAAAAAGCTATAAGGCAGTTATTTAAAAAAGCTAAACAAGCTTCGCCTTCGATAATATTTATAGACGAGATAGATTCAATTGCTTCTAAAAGAAGAGGGGATAGTAATGAAGGGAGAGCTATGGATAGCATTGTCAATCAAATACTTACAAGCATGGACGGTATTGAAAATATGGAAAATGTTTTCGTGCTTGCTGCAACTAACAGGCCAGATATTATAGATGAATCTCTTTTAAGGAACGGGAGGTTTGATAAGCTTATTTATATTCCACCTCCAGACAAAAAAAGCAGAATAGAGATATTGAAATTACATACATCTAAAATGCATTTAGCTAATGATGTATCCATAGAAGGTTTAGCAGATCAAACAGAAAACTATGTAGGTGCAGATATAAAGTCTCTTTGCAGGGAAGCAGCACTTGTAGCTTTCCGGGATGGTGCTCAAAAAGTAAGGATGGAGCACTTTAAGAGGGCTATAACTAATGTCCATCCCACTATGAATGACAAGTTAAAGGACTTTTACGAACAATTCCGAAAAAATATTAACACTGCACCTAGCAGAAAGCAGGAACCCCATTACTATAGTTAATTACAAAAAATTTATTTATGGATACTTTATAGTGAAGATTGAAGTAAGTGATTAAAATATGGATGGTTCAGATATTGAAAACTTGCCTGTAGGGGTTGGCAAAGTAAACCTTTTAAATATTAAAGATTTAGAAAAAAAGGCAAATATTCTCAGGAGATATATCATTAAAATGATATATCTAGCTAATTCAGGGCATCCTGGTGGCTCTCTTTCTATTGCGGATATTATAACTGCGCTATATTTTAGGGTATTGAAGCATGACCCTAGTAATCCAAGATGGGCTGAGAGGGACAGATTAATTATGAGTAAAGGTCATGCTGTACCAGCTCAGTATGCAGCCCTTGCTCTATCTGGCTATTTTCCTATTTCTTGGTTATGGACCTTGAGGAAGATTGATAGTCCTCTGCAAGGGCACCCTTCCTATGGAAAAGTACCAGGAATAGAGGCATCTACGGGTTCTTTGGGGCAGGGTATTTCGATTGCAGTAGGTATGGCTTTATCCCTTAAATTAAGGAATGTTTCCAACAAAACATATGTGATCTTAGGTGATGGTGAATTACAATCTGGAGAAGTTTGGGAAGCTGCTATGTCTGCTTCCCATTTCAAATTGGGCAACCTGGTAGCAATATTAGATAGAAATGGAATACAGATAGATGGATTTACAGAAGACATTATGAAATTGGAACCATTGGTTGATAAATGGAGATCTTTTGGATGGAGGGTATACACAATAGATGGTAATAATATGGGGCAGGTTGTCTCTACGCTGGAACATTTGCCTTTTAACAGTGAATCACCTAATATAGTTATAGCAAAGACAATAAAGGGAAAGGGTGTTTCTTTCATGGAAAATAGAAGCCATTACCATGGGACACCACCCTCTAAAGAAGAGTATGAAATAGCCATGCGTGAACTGGGTGGTGAGGTTGAATGAACAGCAGGGCTAGCATAAGGAATGCCTATGGAAATGCGCTTTTAACACTAGGGGCAAGTAGAGAGGATGTAGTAGTACTAGATGCGGATTTATCTACATCAACAAAAACTTCAATGTTTGCAAAAAAATACCCAAACAGGTTTTTCAACATTGGTATTGCTGAGCAGAACATGATGGGGATTGCAGCTGGCATGGCCCTTGATGGAAGGATTGTGTTTGCTAGCACTTTTGCAGTATTTGGTGCCGGAAGGGCATATGACCAGGTGAGGCAATCGATTGCATACCCTAAATTAAATGTTAAGGTTGTTGTAACTCATGGAGGCATTACAGTAGGAGGGGATGGTGCTTCACACCAAATGATTGAAGACCTTGGATTAATGTATGGGTTGCCTAACATGAATATTTTAGTTCCAGTAGATGCCAATGAAACTTACAATGCCATATTGGCTATTGCCGATATTAATGGACCCTTTTATGTTAGGCTAACTAGGATGGATCCATATTTGTTAACTGAAAGTACAGACAAATTTGATTTGAATGACATACCTTTGCTTAGAGAGGGGGAGGATATTGCGATTGTATCTACTGGGCATGTTGCATCAAGAGCCTTGGAGGCAACTGAAATTTTAAAAAAGGAAGGAGTTAGCACAGCGGTTTATAATCTACATACCATAAAACCTTTGAACAAAACAAAAATCATGGATATTGCCAAAAAATACGGTGCTATTGTAACGGTAGAGGAGCATAACGTCAACACTGGCATTGGTTCTGTAATTTCTAGCGTTTTGGCAGAGGAATATCCAACTTATGTTATTAAGACAGGAATACATGACGTTTTTGGAGAATCGGGTGATCCTGATAAATTACTGGATAAATATGGCATAGCGGTAAAAGATATTGTCAATGCAGTTAAAAAAGCTATTGAAAAGAGGGATAAAAAATGAAATTTTTTATAGATACGGCAAATTTAGAGGAAATAAAAAAAGCTGTTGAATACGGGTTAGTAGATGGTGTTACTACAAACCCAACATTGCTATCAAAGGAGGATATGTCATACAAAGAGATTTTGAAGGAAATTACCAAAATAGTTAAAGGGCCAGTAAGTGCAGAGGTTGTTTCTACAGAATTTGAAGGTATGATGAAAGAAGCAGAGGAGCTTTCTTCCATTGCACCAAATATAAACATAAAGGTTCCTATGACCCTAGAAGGTTTGAAGTTAACCAAGAAACTGGTTGAAAAAAATATAAAGGTTAATATGACTTTGGTATTTTCACCTACTCAAGCACTTTTAGCTGCTAAGGCAGGTGCTTCCTTCGTTAGCCCATTTGTTGGAAGGCTTGATGATGTTTCTTTTTATGGCATGGATATTGTTGAACAGATTATCCAAATATATGACAACTACGGCTATGGGACAGAAATTATTGTTGCTAGCATAAGGCATCCAGTTCATGTCTTAGATGCTGCGCTTGCTGGTGCACATATAGCTACAATGCCTTTCGAGGTTATGCAGAAATTAGTAAAGCATCCTTTGACCGATGTTGGAATAGAAAGATTTTTAAATGATTGGAAAAAAGTTAAAAAGTAATGGAAAAACATTGTATATTAAAAAAGTATAGAAACATAACATGAGTATAATACATAACAAAGATAAGAGTGTGCTAACTGCACAGGATTTAATCGATGATAAGTACATACCTCAAACAGCTAAAGAGGCCCTAGGTGCAAATATACTGTCAATATACAACAGGTACCGAACTTCAGGTTTTTCAAAAGAAGAATCTCTTGCCAAACTGTTTCCTGACGTTGTATTATCAGAGGAAGTATTGGAGAGCATTGTAACTGGGATTTTGTCTGGCAACCATCTGCTCTTTTTTGGCCCTCCAGGTTCAGGAAAAACACTTGTTGCAAAATCAATTTGGAAATTGTTTCCCAAAGAAGTCCATGTTGTTGCCGATTGCCCTGTTCAGGATGATCCCATGAGCCTTGTAGATGAAAAATTTTGGAAAATTGCCCCACCATGCCCTTTTTGTAAAAACAAATACGGCAACGCTGAAGGTATTGATTTTCATCCTGATTTAGTTGATCCAGAAAATGTTCCTGTAAAAAAAATTACACTTAAGGAAGGAGTGGGGTTTGCACGTATCCAGGGTAGTTCAGAGGTATTTCCTGACCATTTAACAGGACAGATTAACTTACACAAGCTTGAAAAGGTAGGGGATCCAAATAACCCATTGGTTTTAGAACCAGGAAAGTTGTTGCAAGCTAACAGGGGGATATTAGTTATAGACGAAATCGGAAAACTGCCATATGGTACACAAAACGTAATGTTGCAGGCACTTGAGGAAGGCATTGTTACCCCTTCAAAGTCTAGGGAAACCTTTCCGGCAATGTTTTTTGCAGTTACCACTTCTAACATTGAAGACCTAGACAATATCAACCAGCCTTTAATTGATAGGTTTTCAAACATATACATTGATTTCCCTCAAGCACACTATATGAATATGTCAATTATCAACGTAAACATACTCAATAAAAAAACTAGAAATGGGCCAATGTTGATTAAGGAGATTTCATCATTAATTGTTGAAGATTGGAGGAAAAAGTATTCAACACATCCTGAACTTGAAGAAATTTGCTCTAACCGTACGCTTTCTGATATTCTTGATAGAATTATATCATACAGCATAATAAACAACGGTGTTTTGCTTCCAGACCGAAAAGACATTTATGAAGGTGTAATGGACGCATTAAAAACCAGGATAAGGGCACGATCCATTATTAGCTATAATGAGAGTGTACAAACACTAGAACAATATTTGAAAAATAATATGGAAAATATTATTGCTATTGCCGCTAAAAGGGTATGGTGCGATTACTTTACCAATTCACTAAAATCTAATAAAGAGGAAGGAGATAACACAATAGCTGAAGTTAACAGGATTGTCAATGATACTACTATGCAGGAAGAAATCAAACAATCAAAGGATAAGTTTCCAAGAATACGCGCTTTGGGGGAATACCTGAAAAATATAGATCATATGGATATAGACTCTGCTTTCTATGGCATATGGTTTGCAAAATACATAAAAGGATTGGAAGAAAAAAAGTGTGATTAATCAATGGGTAGTGATTTGCTCGATTGCACTAACATAGAACCCATAACAAAATGGGACCTTTTGAGCAGTTCAAACATAGATCGCATTTTGGAAGAGCTAAGTTATACTAGAACCAAAGATTTGAAAAAAATCGTGAGTGATATACAGAAAGAAGATACAGAATTTTCCCATCGCATTGAAGAGTATAGAAAAATAATAAAAAAGGAAATAGATGCTAGGCTTAATATCATAGATACTAGATATGAAAATGAGAAAAAAACAATAGAAGAACAATATAGCAATACATTGAATAAATATCGTAAGCAAAAAGAAAAATTAGAAGGTTTTTACGAAAATGTCAATTTGGCAGGTTTGTCAAGCATTTTAGGGCAGCAAGAAGTGCTTTCTTTTATTTTACCTGAAAAACAAGAAAAAAAGCATTTGGGCATATGGACAAAAATTAAACTTTTTTTGATCAGTTTATTTAACAAAATAATCAACTTATTTAAATGGAAAAAAAAGGAAAAAAAATCCAAAAATAAAGACATTCTTATCCTAAAACAGTTAGGGATGAGCTATGACGATATATTTAGTATTGCAATAAGTGACAATTCCTTTGGAAATGAAATTTTATCTAAAATTTCAGAAGAAAATAATATACCAAAACTTCAATTAGAGCAAGAGAGAAAAATTAAAAGTAGCCAATACAAAAAACTTGTGGATAATTACCTGAAAAATAGGCTCAATGAAATTGATCCTAAGGAAGTGAACGTTAAAGCCAAGGAAAAGATTAAAAAAGAGGTTGCTAAATTTAAAGATAAAGAAAAAAAAGTAAGCAATGAAAAAAAGGAAAAAATAGAGGAGAAAGATAAGGAAAAGGCTCTAGAAAAAGAAAAAGTGTTGGAACAGGAAACGAACAAAGAACCAGAAAAAATTGTTTCTAAAATTGTTTCTGAAATGGAGGAGAGAGGCTTTATAAAGCCAACAGAAGAAGCTTTTTCTGTTACTTCTGCCTTTATTGATAGATTATCTAAAATAATTTTTGAAGAGGAAATGAAAAAACTTTATGAAAATTACAAAATAACACCCTCATACGCTAGTATACAAACAGGCGTATATGAAAGGAGAAAATTGAAAAAAGGAGAGGAGGCAAACAAACTAGATGTTGTGAATTCTTTGGTCGAAAGCCGGATGTACCTTGAAAAAAATATAGAAGGAGATCACATCTATATTTACTATGAGATCGGTGAACAGGAAAGGCATGTAGTGTTAGCTTTTGATAAAAGTGGCAGCATGGATGAAAACAACAAACTCTATGCAGCCAAAAGGGCATTGACCGCCTTGTATGTAGCAATTAAAAAACATGACCCTAAAGCGGTTATTGACATCATTGCATTTGATAGCAAAATAAAGATAATGGATTTTTATACAATGTGGGAAGCGGAAGCAGGGGAATTTACAAATACAGGGGAAGCCCTTTTTGCGTCTTATAAATTATTGGGAAATAAAAAAACAACTAAGAAAGAGATATATTTAATAACTGATGGACTTCCTGAAGCATACACTACCAATTCTGGTAAAATAAAAGCAGGAGATCTTAACAGAAGCATGGAATATGCACTTGAAGCTGCAAAAGCCATTGGTAAAAGCAGGGATATAAAGGTCACCATTATATTGCTTAAATCTACAGATTCTAGATACGAAAAAGCTGCCAATGAAATTGCCAATCAGTGCAATGGAAAATTGATTATAACAGAACCTAATAATCTTGCTATAACACTATTAAAAGAGAATTATGGATTTAATTAAAATAATATATTTAATAAAACTAAAATTTTTAAAAAGTTAAATTATGCATTTTAAAATTCAGGTTGATAATATAGAATATAAGTCAATATTTTCGTCTTTTCTCAATGGCTGCTTTGCAATTGGTTTATCAGGCATATAGTTTTTGTTATTGTTATAGGATTTCTTGTTTTCATCGATATAGAAAATACCAGTATAAACATGGTCAAAATCTGCAGCTTTGCTTAATGCAAATTGTATATTATGTGGATCATAGTCTGGTAGAGTATTTAGTTTTATTATATTTTGCCTATACCAGTCATAGGTATTAACATGGTTATATGTGACACAGGGAGACAAGACATTCACATGCGCAAATCCATCATAATTTAATGCTTGTTTAAATATGTCAACCATTTCTTTTATATCACCTGCAAACGCTTGAGATACAAATGTACCGCCAGAAGATAGGGACAATAATAATGGATGAACTGGTTCTATTTCTGGCCCATAAGGGGTGGTTTTGGTTTTAAACGATGGATCACTAGTAGGAGAGGTCTGCCCCTTGGTTAATCCATATACATGATTATCAGTAGAGATATAAACAACCCTTACGTTTCTTCTTACCGCATGTATGAAATGGCTTAATCCTATACTGAACCCATCCCCATCCCCACCTATGCCTACAACCGTTAAATCACTGTTGGATAATTTTGCGCCAATAGCAACAGGAAGCAACCTTCCGTGGACACCATGGAACCCATAAGACATTGTTGCGGATGAAAATTTACCTGAACAACCAATTCCAGACACTATTAAAATATCTTCCTGCTTAAGGTTAAGGTCTGCAAACGTTTGGTGCAATGCCCTCAATATTCCGAAATAACCACACCCTGGACACCAAACTGGCTTAGTTTTTGTGTAATCATTAGCTTTCATTTTCTGATCACCTCATTTACTTTAGTATATAATTCGAGGGGCTTAAAGGGAGTCCCATCATATTTAGTAACGCTTTCTAAACTTCCCTGATAATACATTTTTATCAAATGCTTAAGCTGCTCAAACTGGTTGTTCTCAATTACTATGTTATATTTGCTACCTTTAAGGGATTCATTTATAAAGTTATCAGGGAATGGCCATATATGGCTTAAATCTACGTAAGATACTTTATGCCCTTTCTTTTTCAACATTTCCATAACTTCCATTGAAGGCCCTATTGCAGAACAAAAACCAATTAAGGTTATTTCACTATCTTTATCACCATATTTAGTGTTTTTGTATTCCATTTCTTTTTTAGCTGTTAGGTATTTCCTCTTTCTTTTGTCCATCATTTTAACCCTAACTTCTGGTTTTTCAGTTATGCTGCCCTCTTCGTTATGTTCATCACCCGTAGCTAAAAATAACCCATTTTTCTGGGAAGGAACAGTCCTTATAGAAATTCCATCTTCCGTAAAGCCATATCTTTTGAAAAGCATAGAAGTGTTTTTGCTAAGAATTTCTTCACTTGCCATTTTTCCTCTATCAATAGGTATAATTTTCATTTGTGAAATATCTACGCTTCTCTTGCTTGTTAAAAGGTCTTGGTCTAATAACAAAACAACAGGTGTTTGATATTTATCTGCGTAATTAAACGCTTCTTGTATCCTAATGAAAGAGTTTTCAGGTGTGCTTGCCGCCAAAACAATTCTATTGCCATCTCCATGGCTTGAAAAAATCGCCTGCCATAAATCACTATCCTCATGCTTTGTAGGCATCCCTGTACTTGGTCCAGCCCTTTGGACGTCAATGATAACTGCAGGGGTTTCAGTTATACTTGCAAGGCCTATTGTTTCTGTCATAAGATCTAACCCAGGGCCAGATGTAGCGGTCATTGCCCTTGCACCAGTAAAACAACTTCCCAATACCATATTAATTGCAGCTAACTCATCTTCAGCTTGTACTACAGTGCCTCCCCAACTTTTCATTCTTGGAACAAGCCACTCCATAATTTCAGTTGCAGGAGTAATGGGGTAACCTGCATAAAATTTACATCCGGCTACCAATGCACCTAATCCAACAGCATCTGCTGCTGCTACAATAGACAATTTTCCTTTTGTAGAACCCAAGGTAGGTTTATTTATGCCACTCTTTGTATCAAGATTTTCTTTTACATATTTTATCCCTTCTTTAATAGCTTGTATATTGCTTGATACCACTGCTTCGCCCTTTTTACCAAACCTTTCTTTTACCCCATTTATAAGGATTTCTTCTGGTACTTCTAATATTGCAATTGTTACACCTAAAGAGACCATGTTCTTCATGATAGGGTTGCCTATTTTTGAGGCTATATCTGACAGCGGGACAGGGAATATTTTCATATTTTTTTTATCTTTGATAGATAATTCAAAAGAGGAACTATTGTATACTATAATTGAGTTGTCTTTTAATTCACTAAGAGTATTATCAATGGATTCTTGATCAAACGCTACAACAAAGTCTACGTAATCATGCTTGCAATATATGGTTTCAGACCCAAACCTTACTTCATAAGAAGTATAACCACCCCTAATCCTTGATGGAAATTCTCTATGTGTAAATACATTAAATCCATGTAGAGCTAACGAACTTGCCATTAGATCCCCAGATGTATCAATACCTTCTCCAGCCTGCCCGCCAATTTTCCAATTATAATCATTATTACCCATTTTTTCACCTCATAAACTAAGTATGAAGCATAGAACCACTAATTTAATACACTAACATAAACCTTACTATTAATTTTGGTATTTTACTTACATATGTAATTACTACAAGATATGTAAATACCTTCATTATAACATATAATTGCAGGGATATATTAAGTTTTTAGATGGATAGTGTGTTAATATTGCTGTAAATTTAGAATGTTTATGCACAAAGAGAAGATACCCTTCAATAGATTTTGGTTATTAATTAGATGAAGATTATAAAGGCTATTAGAAATTGGTAGTTATACCTTAAATATAATGACACGATATCAAAAGATCTAGGTTATGGTTTCTGTTAACCATGTTAACATTCACCTTTGGAAGTTATCATCCCTGTAAATTCAGGGATGCTTAAACTTCTTGGGTATAACCCTATACCCTCTATTCCGTCTGCAAACGCTTCAGGAACTG
>Ga0080003_1000454_pt2 | contig 24192 bp, 19 predicted proteins | sample JossMetagenome_FD_69206 | JGI IMG/M metagenome (GOLD analysis project Ga0080003, IMG submission 69206) | Hot spring microbial communities from Joseph's Coat, Yellowstone National Park, USA - JC2_E (SPADES assembly) (version 2) | ecosystem: Environmental > Aquatic > Thermal springs > Hot (42-90C)...
GTATTTCCAAAAACACTTCCAGTATTGTTGTTAACCGTGATATTTAGAGATATTATATTCGGAACAGTAACATTGACACTTATGTAATGGTAAATTCCGAGATATTGTAGATTCATTCCGATCTGATATGTTCCAGCAGGTTGCCCTTTTGGAACTCCGATAGTTGCATTTATGATTCCCATTGAATAGGGGGTCAAATTAAGGTACTGATTGTAAACATTAAAAGTAGATGAATTAGTTAAGGTAAATGAAATAGGTATATTGGAATTACTAATTATCTGGATTGGAAAACTCACATTGTGTCCGGGCAGGCCAGTCAATTGACCTCCCATAGGGAATATTTTTACAGCCACGTTCTTTACGATTTGGAATTCTAGGGTAGTGTATGTAGGACCGCTCACATTAACCTCCTGTTTGAGAACATAGTTATTTGGCCTACCATAATTCATTAGTATGGTTGATCCCTGGAACAAATATGAACCATTTGGGAGATTAATGGTACCAAATGCTTTTACATAGAATCTGGTGCCCATATCAATGTATATTTCGTTAGTGTAGGCGCTGCTTCCTATAAATGTGCTGTAGGTTAAGGAATAGGCTCTGGCCATGTTCAATGTAATATTTTCCCACTTCGTATTAACACTAATTGTCCCAATGTAAGCGTATTTGCCTGAAACTGCATAGACGCTATAGTTTCCATAAGGAAGTTCCACGTATGAATTAAATGGAACAGTATAATTCAAAGGCTGTATCTGTACGAACCCAAAATTAAATGTTGAGTTTATAAAATTAAATTTAACATTACCCACAAGTTTTACCAAACTTGAATTTAGGTAAACTGTTTGCTGAGATGGTATATTTACTGAAGCACTTCCAAAGTACTCATAAGAGGTGTTTATTCTATTGAATGAATATATGTAATAATAACCTGCAGGAAGATAAATTCCTGTCGATGTACTTATAATATTTGTCCCATTAGATATGTAGGTAATACCTGAAACCCTATTTACAATATTCAGGAAGTATGATTGAACTAGATTTGGTGTGAAAGTTGAATTTTTCGTTATATTCATTGTGGTTATATTTGATGTGTAATAATAATTTGAATAGATAGAATAGGTACCTGGTGTAAGGGTTGAATTAAGTAACTCGCTAACCAATTGGCCATTCCTGAATATCTCAACATTTCCTTTCGTATTTACCTCAAATTTTACATAAACATTAACGGGCAATTTAATAACCTGCCCGTTATAAACAGGCAATATACTGATTGAAGTGACATTTGATACTGGGATTATGCCATCACCGGTTAGATAAACTTCATAGCTTCCTGGTTGTATATAGGTTTGAACCTCTGACTTTGATGCTGTTATGTTGTAATTTTCGGGACCTTTCAAATGAATGTAATAAACATAGTTATAATTAGACTGTATTAAGAAGCTTACATTTACTGGTGATGAACTTGTAGATATATTTAAACCTTCCACTTCATAGTTCAGGCCCAATGACCTAAATGTTACCGTGTTAACGTTAGTTCCATCTGTAAGGTAAATTATATACTTTTGTCCCCTTGTCAGAACATCATAATATATAGGAATTCCGGTTGAGTAAGCTAAGATAATCCCTGAATTTTGGCTCGCAATGTGTCCTGTGACTGTGTGGCCTGGACCCGGGAATATCTGTAGATTATAATTGGGACTAAATATAGAGTATAATCCATTGGAAACATAGATACTGGAATTATAATTGAAATATGCTGTTACTGAATATGTGCCATATGGTAGATATGCCTTGAATTGCCCTGTAGAATTAGTGGTAAATTGTAACATTATACCGTTACCCATGAATTCCACAGGCACACCTGGCTGTGTTCTATTGCCATTGAATACTGTCACAGTTACCATTGATGCTTCGGTGAACCTTGGTTTTATGGACAAAGAATTGTTTAGATTTACCGTTGTCTCATTAATGTAATAAATGCCTGATCTTATTGAAGTCAATGAAACCAAGTATATGGATGGTGGTAAATAAGCTGAAAAAGTATTATTCATTAAATTAAATTCTCCTGAATATGAATTGTTCAAAATGTCTTGATAGCTGGCAGAAACTATTTTGTAATTTCCCCCCTGTGTTATGTTCAGGTAATAATATTTCTCATAGGTTACATTTAATGTAAGGTTACCCTTGTTCTCCAAATTTAAAATTGTACTGAATCTGTAAGGACCGTTCTCTGCAGATATATTAAAGATTCCTATTGGTAAAATGATATTATAATTAGACCCGGATATATTTAAAAATTGGGTGAAGTTTCCTCTCGTTATTTGGAGATGATTTAATCCATTGGCTTGGAATTTGTTTATAAAATTTATATTGATTTTTGAATAAGGAATAGCAATATCCTTGGATGTTGAATTTGAATTAATAGATACATTTGCTACATTATAGTACCAATGGCCATCTACATTTGCAGATACGTTGTATTCATAAGGAGGAATATCAGGTATGTAATAAGACCCGTTCAGGCCTGTTTTAACAGTTAATGTGTAGTTTTCACTGGAATTGAAGAATCTTAATGTTGCATTCGCTGGTACATCCGTGTTTGGAACGAAAGAACTTATTCCGGCAAGATTGTAAAAAACTGTTCCGGCTAAAGAATGCGAACTTATCTGGAAATTTTTATTTACAATCCACAGAGGCTCCCCAGTGTTGGAGTAGGCAGTTCTATCAGCTTGAGATTGGGAGATTGTAATATTGTATGTTTCCAAAATATTTTTGCCAACCATAAATAAACTATTATAAGATCCCGTGGATACAACTATGGTGTCATTGCCAGCTACAGCATATAATTGATAATAGCCTGAAGAATTAGTTAAAACTGTTTCATGAGGGATACCATATTGATCATCTATCGTAACCCTGATACCTGCAATAGGCATACCTGATGAATCTGTTACCCTTCCCTTTATAATGGCACCAGGATAATATTCAACAAAGACAACATCGCTGGGGAGGACACTTGAGGCTGGTGGATTTAAATCAACGGTACCTATGTGATGGGTCAGATAGTAATAACCCTGTTGCAGTGATACAGGTTGCCATGCATTGGAATGATTCTGATAATCCGTATAGGGGTTCCAGAAGACCGTTTTATAAACCAATTCAAAATTGGGCATGCCCCATGCCTGCATTGGATAATAATACCTAAGGTTGGATGATATTCCCGGAATAGAATTATTAGCTCCTACCACAGATGGAGGATATCCTATAAAAACTCTATAAATAGTAGAATTATAGAACATTGGCTGGTAGTTTATGTTATAACTAACTGCAGTATCTCCAGGTGGGAAATCCTGCAAAGGATAAGTATTTCCGTTAATATCTGTTACTGTTATATTATAGAAATCAATTGGAACTATCTCCCCTTGAACATTTATGTATTGGAAGTCACCTAAATAAGCAGGAGCGTAGAATATTCCTGTATCAATTCCAGAAAATGGGAACAACCTGTAATCCACAGCGATATAGCTCATATAAAATCCTGTTTGCTGTTCAAGACTTTGATATGCGTTAATAAGTGTAGATAGATTGAATGTATTAGTAAGATAGTGCTCAATTAGTATGTATTTTGCATCCCCCGGCTGTATATCCTCATATGGACCGTAATATGATTTGTTGGCATATATATCTGGGATGTAATTAGGGCCGTTCAATTCATAATTGATAATCTTTTGATAGCCCTGGACACCAAAATATTGGACTAGGATTGATTTAAGCGTAGAATTATTCAATTGATTAAATTGATTGAAATAATCAATTGTCCTTGCGATCATGACTGAAATAATTTCGCTTTCATTCTGTGCCATCAAAATTTGAGCAGCTGGGTATATTCCATCTTGGAAGTTGTCAGCCATTACAGGGTGCTGGCCTTGTTCTAATGTTTGGAAACCGTAATCCCACCATGATATAAAGGCCGGCCTTTCATTGGGAGGATATTGGGCATCTTGGTTTTTGAACCAATCCAATGCTCTCACCCACGGGGAATTTGGTAAATCCAATGATACTCCAAATGCACCTAGATAAAATGGAGGTGTATATTTCTGGGGCCTTAAGAATGAAGGTATGGCGTTATATATTTCCCTATCATATTGCGTCTTATTGTTATAAGGTATTCCTGAATCAAGGGCATAAAAAGTTGCAGGTACGATCAGCAGGAAAATAACCATTAAAATTACAACAATTTGAGAGAATCTCAGCTCTTTAAGAGAAGCTTTGGAAGTACCGCGCCCCTTAACCTTATCCAATGATTCTTGCCAACCCAATCTCCTAAAGCCTTCCACGATGATGTATGCAGTTAATATTCCTGTTGCAGAAGCTCCGAAATACAAGAACTTCGAAGCAATCATAGAAATAAATATAATACCCGCTGAATAAAACAATATCAACGTGGTCTTGAAATCCTTACTCTTTAACCATTTATATATCAATACGCCTATCGCTACCAGGGATGCAAAGAACATAAACGGATCAAATTCCATTATATCTTCTCCGAGTGGAAGTGCTTGAGCTTCTGCAATTGTGTCATAAATTTTGTTTTTTATGAAATAGTGTTGTCCTGAAATAATGTTCTGCAGTAAGATATTATCCTTGAAGTAGATGATTACAATTGCTGCAGCCAAAAGTAAAGCATAACTTCCTATTGTTATTATCCAAGGCCTTCTTTCCATTATTATTACGAATAGGGATGTTATAATGAGCAATAACCAGACCAAAAATACTGGTGTCCATCTGAAAAGGAACCCGGTCTCGTAATACCATGGGAGAGCCAAAATGAATCCTACTGAATAGAACAATGAAGATATCAGGAATGATAAGTTGGATTTCCTCCTGATGGTATTAATTATTAATTGAATTATACCAACTCCAACTATTATCAGTGCTACGGAGATAGTTCCTACCCATGTAAGCATAGAAGCAGTTAAACTGATCCCCCCAAGTATCGAATATAAAATCGATATCCTATTTGCTTTAACCGAATTAACAAACCTCGCCCCAAGATTAGAACCCTCAACTTCTTTGAAAGTATCTACAGATTTTAGGAAGAAATAAATCATCATTATGGCGAACAAAGCTGTAAAGATATCAAAGAGTCCTATGGAAGCTATAGATTTCATTAGTGTTAGAGGGCTAAGTGCTGCCAAAATTGCCCCAATTAAACCTACCTTTTTATTGAATACTTCTTTACCAAGAAGATACGTAGGGAAAACAATAAATGCTCCGCCGATAGCGGTCTCTAATAAAAACATGGTCATTGTTGATTTATAAACTCCACCTAAGAACGGGGAGAAAGCATATCCTAATAATACGGCCAGCCAGTGAAAGAATGGTGGCCTTGGATTTTCTAATCCGATTGGATAATTTAATAGAGGATCGTAAAGAAGTTGGTGGTGTGTTGCCAGAATATATTGTATAATCCTCATATTGTAATATGCGTCTGAACCTCCTGAAACTGCAAAATTCCCCTTTACTGCTACCCCTATTATGTAAAATGAACTGAGGAATAGGGATAAAAAGAATGACAGTAAGAGGGTGATTCCAATATAATTCTTGGTTAAGTACGATTTTATTCTTGTAAAGCTTGTTGTATTAGTTGCTTCTGCACCACCCATTAAATCCACCTAAATATCAAGGTGTAAAGAAACTACCATTAAAATCTTTACTGATAAATTCAATATATTATTTGGTATTTATAATTAAGAATCATTTCTGGTTTTTCCACTATTTGACACTTGCCATCTCCACAAATTGAAAGTTCAGAATCCTCATCGTAGAACGCAATAAAGTTTAATGGATATCTTAATATTTGCAATGATTTTTTAACTTGATCATTTTTACCTCTTAATTGATAAATTTTACTCGAGAGAAGGGTACATTCAATCTTAGAAATATTGCCTATGGGATTACTGCTTATAGATTTACTGAACCTATCCTTTATACCTGTTATATAAGGATCATAATCATTAGTTTCCAATAACATTTTCAATCTTTCCAGGTTCCATATCATCATTGCATTACCGGATGGGTAAACACTATCATACTCATCATGAATTTTCTGTGGTAATTTTCCTTCTCCGTCCTCACTCAGAAAATAGCCTCCTTTTTTATAGTCGTAAAATTTTGAATTTATATAATTAGATATCTTTATGGCCTTCGTTAATAGCTCCTTATCCCCTAGGTAATTGTATGAGCTGATTAGAAGATCAAGCATGAATGCATAGTCTTCTAGAACACCTTTTCCGTGTCTTTTACCATTTCTTATGTATCTATACAATCCCCCACCGCCGGAGTCAAAATAACTTAAAAATTTCATAATTTCTTCTCTACTGATATTATTTGGTGAAAGCTCCAACTTCATCTTCAACAAAAGGGAATTGAATCCTAATAAGATTTTATCATCTTTTGTTAATGGTTCTTTTCTATCTCTGTAATTTTTAAGTTCTGAAATCATTTTTAACATATTCTCATCAGATAGATTTATCCCTGGGGCAGGAACTAATAAAGTTCCCTCTCCGACCTCGACAAAATTAAAATAATTTTTTAGAAGATCCTTCTTATCCCCCAAAGCTTCATTTAACTCTTTTGAAGTCCATAAATAATAACCCCCCTCCTTTCCGAGCCAATCAGCATCCAATGCAGAATAATACAAACCGGTCTCTGAATCTTTCATACTGGAGTCAAGAAAATTTTGTATTTCTTTAATGATCATTGTGTAGAAATTGTTGTTTTTGATCTTGTTTAATCTCGATAATGTCCATAAAAGCATGGCTTGGTCGTATAGCATCTTTTCAAAATGGGGGATTTGCCATCTCCTATCAATTGCATATCTAAATAAGCCATAACCAATCTGATCATAAATACCTCCGTACCTGATGTTTCTTATTGTCCTATCAACCATAAAAGTATAATCATTTCCAAGCTGAGAATATGTTATCACGTAATTTAAAATTGGATAGGAAGGAAACTTTGGTTCCTGCCCGAATCCACCGTACTCCCTATCATAAACATTAGATATTAATTCAATTGTATCGGAATATATATCTTCGGTTGGAACTTCTCTGTCTTCCAGGTTCAGATAACTCATGGCTTTTTCAGCAGATTGTATAAGTCCGTATTTATCCTTCTCCCACATATCCCTAAGGTATGAAATAACATCTATAAACCCTGGGAAATTATCTCTCCTAAATGGTGGGAGATAAGATGAAATGAATACCGGCTCACCAGTTGGAATTGCAATTATATTTAGTGGCCACCCCCCTCCCCCGTTCATGATTTGGGCCATTTTCATATAAAATGCATCAACGTCTGGCCTATCTTCCCTATCTACTAGAATCGGGATATAACTTGTATTCAGAATATCAGCTACTTCAGGATTCATGAAATTCTCTTCTTGAAATACATGACACCAGTGGCAAGTGGCATAGCCTATTGTTATAAAAAGTAGCTTACCGCTTTCTTTTGCTATTCTCAACGATTCATCATTCCAGTATTTCCATTTTACCATGTCCTTTGAATGTATCTCATAATATTTGCTAGCATTCATTGGCTGTGAAAAAAGTATGAATTAATAAATTATTAGTAGCGTTTAAAAATCTTTTAGACTATTTCCCCTGGAAATCATTTTTTTCCAAGGTTGAGAGTGTGAATGATCTTTGACCTCCAAATGGTTTGAACTCTTTACCATTACCTTTATAAAATTTGCTGAAGAATTCAACATAAATCAACCTCGCTCCCTGGATACCTGGTTCGAATATTGCTATCACTATATTCAATAGCTGACCTATTAGTAGGATGATTATTCCGAAAATGATCATGATACCGTGCCCAATTGTTCCTTCAAATATGCTGTCAAAAACAAGAGCTAAAGTTACTGATGCCAAAAGTATACCCACAAGCCTAGTATAGGATAAAATGTGGCTTATTATGGTGGTTACTTCCATAAGGGCTTGTATCTTTTCTGCATAGACTACAATACCCAAACCTGCAATTACCATAATTAGTGAAGCAATTGATGAAACATTAGTGGTAGAAAATTGATGTCTCAATATCTGAAGACCTAAAATAACTATACCCATGGCAATCAAAAGCCATCCTATCTTTCCAAGAGCCTCCCTCATATGACCATTTCTGAAATTCACTATAAAGCCGAATATTAATCCGAGATCAACCATTGCGACTCCTACATACCCCGAGATAAGTAATAATTTAATCAAACCGAATGAACTCAGGACTTCGAAATGTGGATAATTTAATTGGAAACCAAAATAATTGTCGAAGATTATCCCCAAAGCAATTGATATTATTGCACCAGGAAGCATAGCTTTTCCTAGTATCTTAAGGCTTCTCCTACTCATTATGCTTAAAACAAACCTTGATATGGGTTTTGGAATATGTGATTTTTTAGGTGGATGATCTACCCTGTGAATTAGCCATAAAGAGAGAGCTAAGATTATGATACCGTATCCAGCATCACCTATCATAAAACCGAAAAATATAGGGAAAACAAAGGCAAATATTATAGTAGGATCAATCTCATTAGCCTGAGGTAATGAATAAAATCTTATGAAAAATTCAAAAAATGATATTCTTTTAGGGTTATTTAATAAAGTTGGCGGCGTTTCATTGGTATCCACAGGGAATATTACCAAAGAACCATCCGTTATTTTATTCAATACATCCTCTATTTTTTTAATGTTATTTTCTGTTGTCCAGCCCTCTATGATTGCAATTGTACTTGTACCAAGGAGTTTTGAAACGACTTCCAATTTCTTCAATTCAATCTCCAATTGTTCCCTTATTGCGGCCACCAAATTATAATAATCTTCCGAAATTTTTCGTATCTCATTTTTTATATCCCTCAATTGTGATTCAATCTCGTTTATTTCTTCTTTGATTTTTCTTATATTATTTGTGACTGTGCCCTCTAATTTTATGATTTCGTAAGATTCGACCTTGTACTTCCTTAGCAAATCACCCAATTGTGATTCCTTGCCTGACGGGATTACCACAATGGAATAATCCCCTCCTTGGATGATTGATGCCTCTATCTTTCTAACTTCGCTTAAAAATGTATCGTCATTTTTCACGATAATGCTATAAACATTTTTACCCCACAAATAGGATAGATCGTCATTATAAAAGGATAATTTATTCAAAATATCCAATCTGTCATTGAGAAATTTCAATTTAGATTTTAAATTTTGTTCCGTCTGTGCAAGCCTTGTTACCGTCTCATAAATGGTCAAATTCTTAGCCTTATCAAGAAGTTCATTTAGGTTTGCAAAATTTATCCTGTTCTTTCTTTCCACAGGGATTAAAATTGATTCCAGGCCCTTTATTCTCCTGTAATATTCGTTTACGGTATTATATAACTGTGAAGCCTCAACATTTTTTAGGCCTTCAACACTAAGAGTTATTGGCTCAATTTGAAGAACTCCAAGATCATGTAAGGCTTCCAATGCCTGAGGAAGCTTTGATTTTGGAACGAATATCCTTATTTTCTTCATTTTGGCTGGAAGTATTATTTTACTCACCCCAGAATTATTTTAATTAGTTCTTCCAACAGCTTCGGCTCTATATTTCTCCTGAGCTTAGATAATTTCTCGTTATTTTCTAAATTTATTTTCTTGATTTCCTCTTCTACCTCTTTTCTGATATTATTTATATATTCATCGTAATAAACCTTGGATTCCTTCTCTGCGTTCTTAATAATTGACTCAGCCTTTTGACTTGCTTCTTCAATAATATTAGAAGCTTTTTGCCTTGCTTCATTTAACCTTCTCTCAGATTCCTGTTCCTTCAACTTTATGGCTTTTAATGTGTCAATATCACTTCCCAATTAACCACCCCCAAATCAATATCATTGCCACTAAGAAAGTAGCAATATTAATTCCCATTATTATATAATACAAAGCGATAAACTTTGAAACACTATTCAATGCCCTCCCCCCGTTCCTCAATCTTTCCTTTTATCAACTTCAAAGTTATGAACATCTCCCTATCCATTTCATCAAGCCTCATTTTTATATAATTTGAAGTTGATACCAACCTCGGTATGAGGACGTTTTCTATGGAATTCGTTCTCCTCTTTGTCTTATCAATTTCTAATAGGAGTTTTCTCATGGCTATTTCTTTTTCAGCAATTAATATTAATTCTTCTAAGAGTTTTTCAAATTGCCTTCTTGTCTCTAACAAGGATGAAGGCAATGACACATTCTCATAGAACTTTGTAATAAATGTTTCACCATATTTTACTGAAACCTCTGGTATTCTAACACCCATAACATTCTTGATACCCACATTGACATTGGTTGGCTTTTGAAGTAAGACTAAACTTTCAATTAATACTGTGCTTGACATTATTTCTGCTAGCCTTTCGCTTTTAATCGCTTTCACAACATCGTTGTGCAGATCCAATCTTAGACCCTTAACATCCCTTACTATTTTAAAAAATTCCATTATTAGTGAAGACCTTTTAAGCTTTAATAATTCCAGTCCTCTCCTGGCTAATCTAATTCTTGATTTCGTTCTTAGTAACTCCATTCTGGTGGGTCTAATACTGGAAAGTTCCATCATTTCACCGGTTTTCCGTACTTTTCAATGTACTCCTTCTTTACCCTCTTGAGTTCTCTCTCCGGGAACATCGAAAGGAGTTCCCAACCTATCTCTAGAGTTCTTTCTATACTTCTATCTTCATCATATCCCTGGGAAACGAACATCTCTTCAAACTTGTTGGCGAATTCCAAGTAAAGCCTATCATCTTTACCCAAGGCTTCTTGGCCCACTATTGCTGCCAAGCTTCTTAGGTCTACTCCCCTTCCATATGATGAATAAAGCTGATCTGCCACACCCCTATGATCTTCCCTAGTCCTTCCTTTTCCTATACCTTGATTCATTAACCTTGACAGTGATGGAAGAACATTAACTGGTGGATATATTCCTCTCCTGTGTAAATCCCTGGAAAGCACTATTTGACCTTCAGTAATATAACCGGTTAAATCTGGTATTGGGTGAGTCATGTCATCTGATGGCATTGAAAGGATAGGAAGCTGAGTGATAGATCCATTCTTACCCCTTATTTTTCCAGCCCTTTCGTAAATGGTGGATAGATCAGTGTACATATAACCTGGATAACCTCTTCTGCCTGGAACTTCCTCTCTGGCAGCGGATATTTCTCTCAATGCTTCGCAGTAGTTTGTCATATCGCTTAAAATTACAAGAACATGCATATCCTTTTCATATGCGAGATATTCTGCAGTTGTTAAGGCAACCCTTGGCAGGATAATCCTCTCCATGGAAGGATCTGAAGCTAGATTTAAAAATAGAACTGATCTGTTTAATGCTCCTGTATTTCTAAACTCTTCTATAAAGAAATTAGCTTCTTCGGATGTTATACCCATGGCACCGAATACCACAGAGAAACCCTCACTTGAAGACAGGACTTTTGCTTGCCTAGCTATTTGTGCTGCTAGCCTATTATGGGGTAGTCCTGATCCCGAGAAAATAGGTAACTTTTGTCCCCTAACCAGAGTATTCATTCCGTCAATAGTAGATATTCCGGTTTCTATAAATTCCGATGGTTCTTCCCTTGAATAAGGATTTATTGCCTCTCCTACAATTTCTCTTTTTTCAGAGGCAATTATAGGCCCTAGGTTGTCTCTTGGTTCCCCTATACCATTAAATATTCTTCCTAGCATTTCGTCAGAAACTGGAACTCTTGCTGTTTCTCCCAGAAATTTGACGGATGTATTCCCCACATCAAGACCAGTAGTTTGACCAAAAACCTGAACTATAGCTAATCCCCTTCTTGATTCAAGAACCTGTCCTGTTCTCCTTTCCCCATTCTGAAGTCTTATTTCCACAAGTTCGTTGTAACCTACAGAACCTACACCTTCCACAAATAATAAAGGACCTGAAATTCTTGTAACACTCTTATAAATTATATCGCTCATTTCTGCTCAACCCTCCCCGTTATCTCCTTTTGCATTTCATTGATTAGCGAATTGTAGTAATCTTCCACTTGATCATATTTTACTTCTTTAAATCTTGATAGCTTTTCTCTAAATGGCAATGATTGAAGTTCTGATATTGTGATTCCTTTGCTTACTGCATATTTTTCCAGTTCATCCATCTTAATTATTGCGTCGAGCATGAGATATTGTTTCCTTAGTGGGCAATATGTATCAACTTCATCAAAAGCACTCTGCTGCAAGAAATCTTCCCTGATTGACCTTGCAATATCGAGAACTTCTTTTTCGTTCTCTGGAAGCGCATCATAACCAACCAATTGCGCCACTTCTTGTAATTCGCTTTCCTTTTGTAATATTTCCATACTCTTTGCATAAACTTCATACCATCTCGGAGATACTTTTTCTGCAAACCAATTCCTTAATTCTGTTAAATAGAGAGAATAACTTGTGAGCCAATTAATTGATGGGAAGTGCCTTCTTTGTGCCAGGCTTGCATCTAGTCCCCAAAATACCCTTGTAACTCTGAGGGTATTCTGAGATACTGGTTCAGAAATATCACCGCCAGGCGGAGAAACTGCCCCTATTATTGTAACAGATCCCCTCCTCTCCTGACTTGACTGGATTATTGAATTTCCAGCCCTTTCATAGAATTCTGCAAGCTTTCTGCCAAGATAGGCAGGATAGCCCTCTTCACCAGGCATTTCTTCAAGTCTCCCAGATATCTCTCTTAGTGCTTCTGCCCATCTTGATGTGCTGTCTGCCATTAGGGCCACATCATACCCCATATCTCTGAAATATTCGGCTATAGTTACACCTGTATAAATTGATGCTTCCCTCGCAGCAACTGGCATATTTGATGTATTTGCAATCAAGACCGTTCTCTCCATTAATGGCCTTCCGGACTTTGGATCAGTTAGTTCAGGGAAGGTTGTAAGTATCTCGGTCATCTCGTTACCCCTCTCACCGCAACCTACGTAAACCACAACATCTGAATCAGCCCATTTTGCCAATTGATGCTGTACAACTGTTTTTCCGGATCCAAAAGGACCCGGAACAGCAACAGTACCTCCTTTAGCAACTGGGAAAAACGTATCGATTACCCTTTGTCCGGTAATTAGTGGTATATTTGGAGGCAATTTCCCTTTAACAGGCCTTGGCTGTCTAACTGGCCAATAATGGGATAGTTTCAGCTCTACCAATCCGTTCTTCGTTGAAATATATCCTATTGTATCTAAAGCCTTGAATTTCCCCTCCTCTATACTGACAATATCTCCCTCAATTCCAGGAGGAACCATAACTCTATTTTCAATAAGGGACGTTTCCTGAACCTTACCTACGATATCACCACCTAATAGGTGCTGACCCTTTTTAACTGTGGGAACAAATTCCCAGTACTTGTTCATGTCTACTGGATCTGGATATAGACCCCTTCGTATGAAATCACCACCAGAGGATCTTATAACATCTAGAGGCCTCTGAATTCCGTCGTATATGGATTTCATAATACCCGGTCCAAGCAATACTGAAAGTGGCCTACCTGTAGTATCAACTTTTTCATTAGGCCTCAATCCACTGGTATCCTCATAAACCTGGATTGTGGACTTGTTTCCCTCTATCCTTATAATTTCTCCAACCAAGCCTAATTCTCCAACTCTCACAACGTCATACATCTTGGCTCCCTGTATGTCTTCTGCAGTTACAACTGGACCAGCAATTCTAACAATCTTTCCCATTTTTAAATACCCCCTATATTCAATTTCAATCCCAAAACTTTTCTTGCTAAATCTGAAATAGTCTCTTCCTCCTTTAATACATTGACAGGAACAAAAATAACAAGCGGAGATACGCTCGTTTCTATTAAACTTAAAAATCGCTTATCTAAGGAATTGATAAATGAATTTGAAGCAAGTATAAGCCCGTATTCACCACTTCCATATATCATCTTTAGAGTTTCCTGGAAATCCTTTTCGCCAACGGGAAAAACATCCTCTATACCTACTAGTTTAAATCCTATAGCCAATTCCCTTTCGCCTATGAACGCGATTTTACCAAATTTTTGTTTTACATCCAATTAAATCACCTTATTAATCAATAACATGGAAATTTCCTCCTCTGATAGGTTATAAAATTTTCCAGAAGCGATTTTTTTAATGTCTTTCCATTGAGCTTCTGCTCTCATCAGGAAAGCGATTACGTTATTTATGGAGAGTGAGCTCATTTCGAAAATTTCCAAAAATTCCCAATATATATTTCTCTCTATTTCACTCTCAATTCCTACCAGAGAACTTGTATTCTTGTAATAATCTAGACCTGTTGTTATATTAAATATGCTCTTAACTTTCTGAATAACTTCTTCGACTGAATTGCTTTTAATTAAATCGTCTATCTGTTGATCCGTCAATCCCCCTCCTTTAATAATGAAATCCTTTATATCTTCTACATTACCGTATTCTATTCCCTTTAAGATTGTCATCAGGTTTTTGGAGTCAATTATCCTTTTTATATACCTGTAAATAGGACCTTCGGAACCGTTGAAGAACCTAAATTTCTCTCTCATCATTTCATAATAGTATAAGTCAAGGGATAACAAAAGCGATGTAACATTATTATTCTTCTTATAATCGTCAATAAATGAAAGTAAAGCTTTACCATAACCGTATCTCAGAGTATAAGAAACTATATCCTCAATATTATCCATAGATAAAATGCTCCTATAATCCTCATAGCTTAAAAGTCCTGCATACATTCCTACAGGGAGGTTTTTAGAAGTAATCAAATAAATTTGGGTTTGTTCTATTTTATTATTGGCAGATTTAGCAGCGATTATGGTTTTTAAATTTAGCAGGTCCCATTTACTAAGGTATGAGACAATTAGATCTTTTCCATTATATGGCGTAACACTCAAGGCATACCTATTTAATCTAGCAAAATATGAATTATTTGATATTTCAATTAAATCTAAGCCGGAGTATTGATTGGAATATTGACTTAGATCATCCTTTAGCCCTTTTTCGCTTAGGAGTGAAATAATGTCATTCACGCTGCTTGCCTTAATTAAATCTTCATAATCCTTCTTTGACAACAGATTTAGCTTTTCAACCTTGAGTGTTCCATAAGGGAGGCCATATAATGATCTCAATTTATCACCCTAAAATATAATCCCTCATAACTTTCCTTAAACTTTCCATCCTGTTCCTAATTATTTCCTCTAGGGTATAATCTATCTCCATTTTTCCATCAGCACTTGTTATTATTACACCACCCAATGGATCGACTTCCTTTTGAACTACATTAAGGGGGAACGAAAATTTATTTATTTTTTCAATATCCCTCTGATTTACATAAATTATAGCTCCCGGACCAAGTTTCTCCCAACCTTTCTGTATTCTATCATGGAGCAATTTCTCGTATTCTGGTGAATTAACAAACTCCTGAAGTTTTCTATTTAAGTTCTGCAAAATGTTTTCCTGAATTGATTCGATCTCCTTTTCAAACTTATTTCTGTTTTCTAGCAATGCTGCTGAGATTATTTGTCTTTTTAATTTATCTCCATCCATCTTGGCCTTTTTCTTCGAATTTTCGATAATCTGTTGGGCTTTAACCTCTGCGTCTTTTAACAACTGCTGGGCCTTGGAATTCGCTTCTTTCAGTATTTCTTCTTCTTGTCTATTTGTTTCTTCTTCAATCTCTTTTAGTATCTCTTCGAGTGGCATAAGCTCACAGTATGTGCAGCAAGAGAATTAATCCCAGAACGAATCCGATTATCCATAGTGTCTCAGGTATAACGAAGAAGAAAAGCACGGTTCCAAATTTCTCCGGTTTCTCAGCTATAACCCCCATACCAGAAGCACCAATTCCACTCTGCGCCATACCAGTTCCTACTAATCCACCAGCCATGGCGATAGATGCCGCAATGGCATATAATGCATCAACTTGAGTATACATGGGTATCAATGGTGTATAAATACTATCTTAAAAGTATTTCTCGATATTGATTTATATCCAATTCTTAATTATACTTAATTAAAACAAAAATTTGATGAAATTACCTCTATCTATAGGTTATTTTAACCTTTTCAAAGATTACTGCAATTTTCAAGTCGAAATTTTGATTCGTAAATAGGATGAAGCATTAATTGGTAAAATTAATGTAGTGCAAATTTATGGCTGTTTTGCGCGAGTGTAGTGTAGCGGTAGCACAGAAGCTTCCCAAGCTTCTAACCCGGGTTCGAATCCCGGCACTCGCATTTTAGGAAATATTTACTCTACATGGGTTATCTCAGAAATTATTGATTCAAACACATTGTCTAATAAAATGCCCAGATCAAATTCTTCCCACTTTTTTAATACATCCGATGGTCTATAATATTCCACGAATGTCATATCATCTTTTTCAAAGATATAAATCCTTAAGGGCGGATCAATACCAGACGCTAGATTTCTAGAAAACATTTGGAATGCAAAATCAGGTCTAAAGATTTCAAATATATAACTGCCAGGAATGTTAAATCCAGCCTTTCTCAAATTTTCTTGAGCATTAATTCTAGAAACAATTATCAAATTTGCTTTATATATAGCTTCTTCCAAATTTTTCAATGTTTCTTGGAAATTATATTTAGACCTCAACGTAATCGGTTTCATTTATTGTGGTATTCAAATCTCGCATAAATGAATTATTTTATATAGTTACAGATATATTAGTAAGAAAATCTAAAAAAGATTTAAATTTAAGCTTTCTAAATGATATTTATGTCATTTAATTCTGAAAATTTTTACACACAACTGTATAGCTTTGTTAAGCAGCATCCGGCCACAAATAATGATTTCATAAATAGGTTTTCTAAGGGACAAGTCAGCCCCAGTGAATTCAATAGATTTTCTATTGAATTTTACCACTTTACACGGGAGTGGCCTTCAATCCTCGCAATACTCCTGGTTAATGAACCAAACGAATCTGATGCTTACAATTTAACTAAAATATTGGTTTCTGAACTTGGTGATGATGACCCTAACAAAAGGCATGAATTATTATATAGAAGGTTTCTTAGATCTGTAGGGTTGAATCCTTCTGAATTAATATTCAGGAAGAAACTTGATACGACAAGGGATTGGCTAGATGCCATGAGAAGGCTTTTCTCATCAAGTCATTTCAGGGCTTTAGGTGCTGAATTTGGCTTAGAAAACATGGCAATCCCAATGTGGGACAAATTGATCCCCGGATTAAATTACATCAAATCAAATTGGAAAGGATATGAGAAAATGGATATTGAATACTTCACATTCCACAGGGAGCTGGAGATACATCATGAAGAAGCTATGGAAAATGTCCTTGGTGAACATATTGATGACGTATCCGCAAGGGAGGAATTTTACAACGGTGCTAAAGAGATTTTGGATTACGAAGAAAAATTCTGGTTAGGACTATCTGATAGGTGAACTTCATGGAGAGGGATATTTACGATTCCATAGATTATATTGAATTTTATGTTGGTTCAGCTTTTCAATGGGCATATTTCCATCAAAAGGCAATGGGTTTTAAGCTTGATGCTTATTCAGGTCCCGAAACAGGAATTAAGGATAGAGTTTCATATGCACTTTCACAAGGCAATGTAAAATTAATATTTACAAGTGCATTGACCCCGGCTTCAGAGGTGGCAGAGCATAATTATGTTCATGGAGATGGGGTTAAAGATATTGTTTTGAAAACAGATGATATAGAAGAAGTTAATTTAGATTTAAAAGAAAGGGGAGTAACATCCCTTAATAATCTGGAAAATATAAAGACTGAATTTGGAATTTTAAAGAAAGCCTATATTAATACTTATGGTGTAACTAAACATTCTGTACTGGATTATTCAGAATATGAGAATAAAACATTGCCGGGTTTTCAAGAGATAGATGAAGGAGAATCCTGGGGTTTAATAAATGCAGTTGACCATGTTGTGGGCAATGTGGAAATGAATATGATGGATCGATGGGTTGACTATTATATAAGGGGAATGGGTTTTAGGCAGCTCATCTCGTTTGATGATAAAGATATATCAACTGAATATTCAGCCCTAAAATCAAAGGTAGTTAAATATAAGAACAGAGACATTACATTCCCGATAAATGAACCAGCCATTGGAAAGAAGAAATCTCAGATACAGGAATATCTTGATTATTATAAGACACCTGGGGTTCAGCATATTGCTTTGCGAACAGATAATATAATAGAGACAGTAGAAAAAATGAGGAAAAATGGGGTAAGATTTCTAGAAACTCCAAAGTCTTATTATGACAATCTTGAGGAAAGGGTTGGTAAAATAGACGAGGATATAGAAAAATTAAAAGAATTAAACATATTGGTGGATAGGGACGATAGGGGTTATCTTTTACAAATATTTACCAAGCCAATTGGAGACAGACCAACTTTCTTTTATGAGATAATACAAAGAAAAGGGGCTGAATCCTTCGGAAAAGGAAACTTTAAAGCACTGTTTGAGGCTATAGAGCGAGAACAGGCCAAAAGAGGAAATTTGTAATGAAGTTGGGTACTGCAATAGTCGGAAATGATAGAAAGTTTATTAGGAAAATTAATAGATGGGAATTTACCGATGTCACCCCCAACAATACTATGTTAATTGACTATAATTATGAATTCCGTGAGTTAAATGGCGATATAATTTTTAATATACCGGTGCCTGAAATTCAAAATGTAAGAGATTTTTATTCATTTGAAAGCCATGTTAAAAATTCTAGAAAACGCAGAGGCTTGGATATGGAACCTGAGTGGTATAATATACCTGCATATTATTATCAAAACAGGAGCAGTGTTTTACCAACGGAGCGTGAAATAAAATATCCGTCATTTACAAAACAATTGGATTTGGAAGTGGAATTGGCGTTTGTAATAGGAAAATCTGGTATTAATTTATCTCGAGAAAATGCTATTGATAATGTCCTAGGTTTTATGCTGGCAAATGATTGGACGGCCAGAGACATTCAGAAGTCCGAAATGAAGATTGGCTTGGGCCCATCCAAGTCAAAAGATTTCGCTACCTCACTTGGCCCATATATCACTACAATTGATGAACTCTCACATAAAATAGAAAGGGGGAGAATTTACCTTGAAATAGAACTTTTCATAAATGGGGTAAAAATTAGGACCCTCAGCACCGATGATATGTACTGGACAATAAATGATCTTGTTAGTTATGCTTCAAAGGATTGCGAAATTAAATTGGGGGATGTTTTTATGACAGGTACGTTAGCAGGGGGGTCTCAAGCCGAGTTAGACGAAGATTTTCTGAAGAAAGGTGATTTGGTTGAGATCAGGTCTAAAGAACTTGGAATTTTGAAAAATAAGGTGGTATAATGCCTTTTTATGTTAAGATCGGAAATTTACCAAAATACAGGCATACTTTCGATAAAGATGTCTATTTTGAAGAAGTTATAAGTTCAGAAAGTTTCGATGGGCCATATAGCATATTATACCATAATAAGGAGCCAACCAACTTTTTGGAATATGAAATAAGGAACAAAGATGCAAAAATGGAGGAGAAATATATAAGCCAGCATTCCCACATTCTAACTCAAAAAATTAAGGGGAAAGGTGACTTTGCATATTCCAGGAAGTATTTATTTGGTAATGATTATCTTTCAGTAGGAATCTCTAGGGTAAATAAGACAGGAGATTATCTAATGAGGTTCGGTAATAGGCATCTTCTTGCATTCGTACATCAGGGAGATGGACTACTGGAAACAAATATGGGGTCCTTGAATTATTTTGAGCATGATTATATCTTAATTCCAAAAGGCGTACTGTTTAGGTTTATTCCTAAGGGTGAAACGTTTCTCTTTTTTGTAGAATCAGGTGATTCTATTAATTTTCCACAGAGGTATGTTAACGGTTTAGGACAATTAAAGCTTCAATCCCCAATTAGCGATCGTAACATAAGGATCCCAGAATTAAGATATAGTGATTTACCTGTAAAGAAAATTATTGTTGATTCGGGGAATGAATATTTTGAATATATTCCTTCCAGTGATCCTAGAGATCTTGTAGGTTGGGATGGCACATACTACCCATTTGCTTTAAATGCTTTGGATCAGATGCCGTGGGTTGGTAAGATACACCTTCCTCCTCCCGTTCATCAGACTTTTGATAGCAAACACTTCATGGTGGCTACATTTCTTCCAAGACCATTTGATTTCCATGAAAGGGCTATACCTATATCCTTCTATCATTCTAACGTTGATGTTGAGGAAATTCTTTTTTATTCCTCTGGAAACTTCATGAGTAGGAAAGGAATAAAAAAGGGATCGATTACCATACATGTTAGGAATCTGACTCACGGACCGCATCCCGGAAAATACAAAGAATCTATAGGTAAAGAATGGACTGACGAACTTGCTGTTATGCTAGAGGTATATGACAGGATAAAATTCTACAAAGGTACAGATGAACTCCTTGACAAAAATTATATGTCTAGCTGGAGGGAAGAATGAAAGTATTCACTTATTTACCTATAAAAAAGGTGTATTATGGAGAAGATGCCAATGAGCACATCATGGATTTTATTCGTGTGAATTCCAAACTTTATATAGTTACAGGAAGAAGAACCTCGGAATCAAATGAATTTAAAAATATTCTTAAAAAATTAGAAAGTAAAAGAATAAATTATGAGATTCTAAATTTCATATCTCAACACTCCCCAGACAATGAAATTGAAATCGCCCTCCAACAAATCGATGACCACCATGAGCATGATATACTAGGATATGGAGGAGGCTCAGTTATAGATGCGTCTAAGATATTAAAATTGAAGTCAAACGCTCAAACACTTATTGCTGTGCCAACTACATTGAGTGCTTCCGAATTTTCACATATTGCTGGTTATTCGGAAAATGGGGAGAAGAAGGGGATAAGGGACATAAATATTACTCCAGATTATATTGTGCTTGACCCAAGAAATACTATCTCTACTCCAAGAGAACTTTATATGGCTTCTGGTATAAGGGCTATTGACCATGCGATTGAATCTGCCCTGGATCTAGGATTGTCTGATCCCAGACTTTATACCTCAGTAATATCCTATAAGCTTTTAAGGGATAATCTAAGGGGATCAAGTTTGGAGGAAAGAATGCTTTCCCAAATAGGCTCATGGTTCTCATATTTTAATGTCTTTGATTCTCCAATGGGGCTAAGCCATGCCATTGGTAAAATAATTGGAGCAAAATATGGAATACCTCATGGATTCACATCTTGCATAACATTACCCGTGATAATTGACTACTACGAAAAAACTGGAAGGCTGGATAACTTTTTAAATCTCTTATTCCAAAAAGTTGATTACAAGGAACTAAAGAATGAAGTTGTTGGTTTGATTAAGTCTATCCCTGCCAAAACTAAGTTGTCCGAATATGGTCTAGGAAAGGAAGATTTAGATATTATAATTGAAAAATTGAATGTTAATCATAAAGGCATTGAAAATTACTTGGAGCAAATGCTATGATATATAATATAAATAATGAATTCTTAAAATGCATTGGATTAGAAGATTATACTGAAATCTACCATAAATTCAAAAAATCGGTATATCCGGCAATAGAAAGTATTAAAGGACAAGAACTATGGCAAATTTCTGAATGTGAGGCATTTTCATTGTTTGCTACGGTTTTTATCATTAAACCAAGAATTATAATAGAAACTGGTGTGGGAGCTGGATTGTCAAGCTTATCTATACTTTCTGCGCTTGAGAATGGTAGATTGATAAGTATAGATCCTCTAATAAGCTATGGGAATCCTCCAAGAAAGGATTTCGGTTTTCTTGTTCCTGATTATTTAAGAAAGAATTGGAATATTAGAAGAGGGCTATCAAGAGATATAATGCCTAAATTACTTGATGAAATTGGTTTTATAGATATTTTCCTTCATGATTCAGAGCATTCTTATGATAATATGTATTTCGAATTAAAAACATCTTATTCACACATGAAGAACGGGATTATATTTGTTGATAATTATAACTGGAATAATGCTGCTATTGATTTTGCCAATGAAATGAACCTTAAGCTTTTAGATGTATGCGATGATATGTGTGCCATATTAATTTAGTGAACTACCCCACCCTCACGGACGGAGCATCCCCACCTCGCGGTGAGGATCTCCTGCTTCTTCCAGGAAACTTACTATACACCCCCTCTGAGAAGGTAATGTACAGCAGAGGTTTCCTGTCCACAGGCTCTAAGGGCAGTCCCGACCCCGCACGAAGCATATTTAGAGAAGCGTTATAATCACGGTCAGCGACCCAACCGCACTTGGGACAGACAAACACACGGTCAGCCAAAGTCAAATCCTTCTTAACTTGTCTGCACCCAGCGCACGTCTTAGAAGTATTCCTCGGATCTACCTTCACCACCCTCCTACCAGCTCTACTAGCCTTGTAGGAGAGGTGGCTCACGAACTTGGAGAAGTTAGTGTGAAGAATATGCTTTCTCAAAACTTTACTCTCACTGTCCTCAACCATCTCCTTGACATCGAGATCTTCCACGTATATCTCATCATATTGTTCTACTAGCCATGAAGTTACCTTGTGAATATAATCGTTCATGAGATTCTTCACATGCTCGTGTATCTTGGCTAGTTTTTCCCTGACCTTCTCGTAGTTTCTAGACCCTTTCCTCCTTCTAGATAACGTTTTTTGTAAAATCTTTATCCTCCTCTCGACCTTATCAAAAACCCTGGAGTCCTCTACCACTACGCCTTCAGAAGTGGTTACAAGTTTCTTCACTCCTAGGTCTATCCCAACCACTTTTCCAGTTTTTTCGAGAGGTCTTTTCTCGATCTCAACCTGGAAGATAGCGTACCATCCGGTTGAACTCTTCTTTATTATTACTCCTTTTATCTCGCCCTCTAACGGTCTGTGGAAGAGTATTTTTATTTCCCCTATCTTTGAGAGGATCAGCTTATCTCCAACTACCCTGAAACCGGATTGATTGTAGTTTATGATTTTCACGATATTCTTGTACCTCAGTTTTCCAACATTCTTCCCTTTCCTATTTAGTTCATGAAGAGAGTTGATGTTGTACCACAATTGGTTGCTAACCATTTGAAGAACCTTGGAGTAAACTAGTTCCTTCTCTTCTATTTTCAAGTCTCTCAGTATAACTTGGGTGCCCTTAGGTGTTATCTTTTTTCCTTCTTTCCTTGCATTATTTACTGCGTCTAACAAGGCATTGTATACTTTAGCTTCAATTTGCATCACCCCGAGTAGTTTTTCCTCTACTCCCCTAGTTGGGTAAATTCTGTACTTGAATGATAACTGGATCTTGTCATTCTTTCCCCTGGCTATCCACATATTTTTTCAGTACCTCCAGTGTTACCTGTCCACTTGTTGCTAGGAAGTATGATGGTGACCAGAAGTGTCCTTTCCATAGTTTTTCCTTTACTTGAGTAAATTTTCTATGTATTTTTCTAGATTTGATTGTTTTGATCGTGTTTATGTATCCCGGTATATTCAGGGTTGGTTTTGCCTTGAATAACATGTGGAAGTGATCTTTATCCACCCCTATGTCTATGATCCCAGCCTCAGACGTTTCACTTATTTCATGAATTTGTTCCATCAGGAAGTTTATAATCTCTTCATTATCGAACACCTTTCTGCGGTACTTAACAACTTGGATATAGTGGTAATAAATAGCGTAAACTGAATGGGATTCTCCGTCCAATCTGTACCGCATATTTATATCTATTTTTTAATAACTATAAAAATGTTTCTATAACGGGGCTATACATCCCCCACCTCACGGAGGGGGAATTCCGCCCCCTTAAACCCAAAAAGTTAAAATAAATTAATCGAAAATTTTCCAATAGCTATTATAATTCATTTCTTCTTCTGATTTTTAATTATTAAGGAGTTTTTCTTTACTGGAAATTTCTTCACTTGATTTCCGCAATTAGGACATATTTCTATAAAGTTATTATAAACCTTCTTACAACCTGTACATCTATATTTCCAAATGATAAAATCCTTTAAATTTTTCGAATTAAATTCAATAAATTTGATACCCAGGGCATGTGCGATATTTTGCATTGATAGATCATTTGTTAATAAAACTGCCCCCTCCTGCATGGAAAGTGCTAAAAGCTTTAAATCGTTTTCACTTAGCTGATAGAAGTCCCCTG
>Ga0080003_1000559_pt1 | contig 24187 bp, 22 predicted proteins | sample JossMetagenome_FD_69206 | JGI IMG/M metagenome (GOLD analysis project Ga0080003, IMG submission 69206) | Hot spring microbial communities from Joseph's Coat, Yellowstone National Park, USA - JC2_E (SPADES assembly) (version 2) | ecosystem: Environmental > Aquatic > Thermal springs > Hot (42-90C)...
GGCTATAGGCCTTTCCATCTCCTAACAGTTGATATACAATTTCTTCCCTTGAGTTTTGCGTTTCTCCCTTTTTGAATTCATCTAATGATATTGGCATGATTATGTATCCAATATTTCAATAAATAATTTACATAGCAAATTGCACGACCAGATGAATGAAAAAAATTAATAGATTGTTATAAATTGCCTTCAAATGATCGATAGAATCAAGAAATTATACGGTCCTTCTTTGACTAGAAATATTAAAGAATATGCAGGAAAACCCTTTGGGTCTTCCGACCAAATCATGGACTATAACGCGCCTTTAGAAGAATATATAAATTATGCTAATCAAGAAAACCGAGACTCTATTGCTTGGATTAACAATGGAGAAATTAGTGCTATAGTGGCCTTAGAGTACAATAAGTTGATTAATATACTTAATGATATTCCAATAACCCGAGATGAGATTCTATGCGAAGACCTCCCGAAATATTATGATAATGAATGTGTATACGTAACCTATCTTAGCAGAAATTCTAAATCGAGGTTTTCTCAAAAAGGAGATGGTAAATTGTTGTTGGACGCAATTAAACGTATATCACAAGACGAACTAAAGGTAAGTTTCTTATGTTTAGAAGCTGATGGCCAAGATCCTGATAGACTTGCACGTTTTTATGAGACACTCGGCTTCAGAAGATGTACCCCCAAATACACAGATAATAGGTGGAAAGATGAGAAGGGAAACCTCGGAGAGCTCATCTTGATGGTGCAGTATATAGTGGCTCAGGATCCTCCTCAGGTGGATGTGTTATAACACGAGGGGTATTACTATTGTGTTTTAAAAAACGTGGAGACGCCGCACTTAACTCAACTCCTTCCTCATTATATTCTCTAACTTTTGGCAGATATATACTCCTAATTTCTTCTGCGTCCCTAAGAATATTTTCGATGGTTCGTGACATACTTGTTCTATGCTCCAGTGCTGCCATAAACAACGCCCTATGAAGTTCCGGTGTAATAGATATTGTTATCCTATCATTCATTTTTCTCACCCTAGTATGACTATAGTATTACCTTCTATATAAATTTATGGGTCATCGGACTTTTGTATGGGTAGATTCCCCCCAACATTATCATTAAATTCAATCTTTTCGATGCTTTCTCGAAAGTATCGTATCTTTACCTTTTAACACTAAAATGACTACTATTTTTCACTCTATATTCCCAATTGCGAAAATAATTTGTCATTAGTCTTTCCTACACAAAAGTGTGAAAAGCCATTTTTTAAAGTACTTTTTCAGGACGTTTTTTCAGAATTTAAGGACAAGAGAACAGCATCTCAAATTACTATTTCTAAGCTTTCAATCCTTAATTGTTTTAAGAAAATGATCAAGACCAAACCGTTCAGTAAGAAAATAAGGCCTTTCAATTTCATGCTTATTGATTCAGAGAAAAACGGGAAGGAATGACGATATACAAACCTCTACCGTAAAACAAAATATGGAACTACAGAAAGAGAAGCTTGAGAATACCAATGAGCGAACACAGCAGGGGGCTAGCTTTAATAAGGAAGCCGTGGATAACAGCATGTCAAATCAACTAAATCTTAATCAACTCCTCCAATTGTTAGATAGAGGTACACCTTTGGTGAAGGAGTTTTTTGATTTTCAAAAGTCAAAGTTGGATTTAACTATTAAGAGAGATGAAAAGATTGGAGCTCATAACCGAAAACTTATATCTTCATTGCTAATTTTTCTGAGTATTGTTACAGGAATTATGGCCTTCCTGACATTTCTTGGCAAAGTTTCAGGAGACGCGCTACTTTTCTTAGCAGGGATAATTGTAGGATACGTCATGACTATGATTCAAGGGTTGTTGTCTTCTCCCTTTGAAAACGAAGAGGAAGGATCCTAAATCATTTGTAGAATGGTTAATTTTGAGTAAACTGGATGTATTAATTTAAGTGAATTGTCTGAAGCCGACTTGTTTATTAGTAGCGAGACCTAATTATGACTTTAAATGGGATTAGAAGGACCTGAAATAGATCAAAAGGGTTAGATTAATACTATTTTTGCTAAAGGAAGATCGACTAGTTGCAAGAATTAAAATACCAAATCCTTATTGATAAGGCGATGTCGAAATATCATAATCCTAAGCCACTGCAGAAAGTAGCTAAAAATGTAGGTAAGGCCGTAAAAACAGCAGTAGAAACCAAGAAAATTCTAACACATCCCCATGAAGAAGCAATGGATTATCTTTCAGAAAGACTAATTAACTACGGTAAGAAAAATACAGGTTTGAGAGGTCAGATTAAGGATCGTATTCAGGTTTACAACAAAAGAACTAAAAGATTTGTAAAAATTGATACTAGAAGTAATAAAATATTAGGAAGCAGTAAAAAACCATACAAACGAATTAGGAGGAAGTAGATATGTCAAACATAACTTTAGGTGGTCCTTACCCAAAGTGCCCGGTATGCGAGAAAGGAAGTTTAGTTCCCACACATATAAGTGAGGATTATATTATGTGGAAGTGCACGAATCCAAGATGCGACAATCAATTATGATAATTATGCCATTGTATTCCCTTAAAATATTAATCAGATCCCGACCTATTCACAAAAATAAGACTTACTTATAGCTGTCTATGGGCTTGTCCGGATTTGAACCGGAGTCTTCGACTCCCGAAGCCGAAAGGATGGACCAGTCTACCCCACAAGCCCCGACAATCAGCATTTCAAAGCATTTAAAAACGTTTGCTCAATAGACTTCTCGTGGAAAAAGAGATTTCGAACTCAGATTCAATCATGTTTAACATTTCAGGGGAGATAGTGATGTCAAGTGATCCCGGAAAAACAATAAGAAAGTGGAGGGAGGAGTTCAATGTAACACAGAAGGAACTTTCGGAAAAGATGCATGTCAATACCTCAGTGATAAGCGATTACGAGACCGGCAGGAGAAAATCCCCAGGCTCCAATTTCATAAAGGGCTTAGTTAAAGCGCTACTTGAAATAGATGAGGAGAGGGGAAGCCCTGTCAAACTCAAATATTCCCTCGGCACGGAAAAGGATGTTATAGTGGACATAAAGGAATTTTTTTACGATGTGGACATACAGAAATTCACCAGACTCATTAAGGGAGTACAGGTCAACAAGATTGAAGTGAAAAGGAGCATAAGGGGCTACACCATACTTGATTCTCTTAACGCGATACTGAAGCTCACTTCATTCGACTACTTCAAGGTCTACGGGTGGACAACAGAACGGGCTCTTTTCTTCACCAATGTGGAGTTCGGAAGATCCCCCATGATAGCTGTCAGGGTTCACCCCATCAAACCCGCAGTCGTGGTTTACATACAGCCAAAAAGGGTTGATCCCCTTGCAGTTAAGCTTGCCGAAATAGAGGGCATCCCATTGATAACCACCGATCTTTCGCCACAGGAAATAAAGGAGAAACTGAGGGAAATTTAGGTGAGAAGTCTATCAAGGTACCAGTCAAGGGTGAATGGTACCAGATCCGAATAGTTTTGACCAGTACCCACGAAAAGTATTGGTTTTCCTGTCTCTGCTAGGAGGGATATGATGCTTCCTCCCCTTGCGTCTGCATCTATCTTCGTTACGATATAACCGTCCACACCCACCGCTTCATCAAACAACCTGGCCTGGTTCAGTGTATCTGTACCTGCAAGAGCGTCGGTTGTCAGTAAGGTGAAATCGGGGGATGATATCCTCTTTATCTTCTTCATCTCCTCAAGCAGGTTCTTGTTTGTCTGCATCCTGCCCGCAGTATCGATGAGCACAACAGCCCTCCGGAATCTCGATGCATGCTTTACGGCATCGAAGGCAACGGCCGCCGGATCCCCACCTGCCTGATGCTTTATAACCTTCACGCCTATCCTATCGCCGTGAATTGCGATCTGCTCTATTGCACCGGCCCTGAATGTATCCGCAGCCGCTATAACCACGTAATTTCCGCGATTTTTGAACATCTCTGCAAGTTTTGCTATGGATGTTGTTTTTCCCGTACCATTCATTCCAACGAAGAGGATCACAAAGGGAGATTTTTTCTCTGCCATCTCAAAGATATTTATCGATGGAACATTCGCAATTTCCATTATTGTCTCCCTTATTGACTCTCTGAGAATGGCATCCCTGTCCCCCCTCAGTCTTACCTTGCCATCCCTGATCTTGGTAAGAAGGACATTTGAGATCCTGTCGGCAACGGGGAGGGCAACATCAGCTTGGAGGAGTGAGATCTTCAGGTTTGTGGATATTTCCTCCGGATTCTTCGTGGTCGCGACTGAGGCAAACAGATCATCGCTTTCAGGCTGTGGTTGGCTCTTTTTTCCTATGCCTAGCAGCTCTTTTAGCTTCTCAAACATTCACTCACTTCTTATACAGGGTACCCAGGTATTCCTCCAGTTCCTCGTAGCGTCTTCCCAGATCTGCCTCAAGGTTGCTGTTCTTTTCTATGGCTTTTGTCACATCGTTCTTCCTCTCCTCTATGATTTTTATCGCATCTGATATGGATGCCTTCTTGTACGCGCCGGATCCCAAATTTACAAGAACCTTTTCCCTGTTCTTTATCTCCGCCTCAACGTAAAGCCCCCTGCCTATGGGTATCAAAGAATTACCCTCCACTTTCCCTATATTCCTGAGGAAATCCAGTGTAACCGTGAGATCTTGGAGGAGCTGGGCCAGAGACTGGTTCCTCTGTTCTATATCCTCTATCTGTTCCTTTATCACCTCCATGGTGTAGGCTATTTCATTAATCTTCGATTCCTGAGACAAATCAGTTCCCCCCAAATTTCTTCTTTGAAATTACAAGTGACTCAATTCCCGGCATCTTTTCTCCCGCGAGGAAGCTTATGAGTGCACCACCACCCGTGGATATGTGCTGTATCTCCCTCTCAGTGATACCCATCCTTTCAAGCGCTGCAAGGGTGTGCCCACCCCCCGCGACCTTGTACCCTCTGGAATTTGCTACCGCGGCAAAAATTTCCTCTGTTCCGGCGGCGAAATCATCAAGTTCAAACACGCCCATTGGGCCGTTAAGTATGATCCCTTCTGAATTCTTGATGACGGAAACGTATTCCGCTATTGTATCAACACCTATGTCCATGGCAGGTATATCCCTCCTGAAGTTTGAAAGGGTGTAATGCTTGGGTTTTCCATTTTCATTGCCAACGAAGTCCACGGGGGTAATGATCTTATCTCCGTACCTCTCTATGATCTCCCGTGCCTTCTCAAGGGTCTTACTGTAGTCACCGACCTCCCTTGAAAGAACCTCCTCGTTCTTCTTTCCTAGGTCATAACCCTTTGCCATGAGAAATATGTGGCCCACGAGACCGCCTGTTATCACCCTGTCGAGCCTGTTCTCCCCGAGCATCCTTCCTATTATTTTTATGGAATCATCCGCCTTGGAACCACCGAAAACACCGATCCTGTTTCCCTTTCTTATACTATAGAATCTCTCTATTCCGGCAACTTCCGATTCCATTAGTTTCCCCGCAATATTGGGGATAAGTCTGCTGAATCCAACCAGGGTGACGTTACTCCTGTGAGCTGCAGCAAATGCATCGTTTACGAAGAAATCCGCATGGGAGGCCAGATTCCTTACTATGTGTGTTTTCTCGATAACATCAAGCTTTTCTTCCGCCAATACAACTTCCTCGGAATAGAACCTCGTGTTCTCAAGCATGAGGATATCCCCGGGCTTAGCTGCATCTATTTCCTCCAGGACATTCTCCTCGAATAGTCCTGGAACAAACCTTACCCTTCTTCTGGTCAGGTTTGAAAGATGGGCGGAATGGACCTTCAGGCTGACGAAATCATCCTTTCCTGGCCTGCTCTGGTGGGCAAGGATGATCACCTTGCACTGGGAAAGGGCCTCGATGGTTGGGAGGTGTGCCCTGAACCTGGAATCATCGAGGATATTCCCCGTCCTTGGATCTATTGGTGAATTTATGTCAAGTCTCAAAAGAACAGTCTTGCTTGCAAGATTGAATTCGTCAATGGTGAAAAACGGTAACTGGTTCACGAATCCTTATTTTTTAGTTGCTTAAATCAGTTTCTAACAGTTTGACCTTATTCCCGTTTATCAGAACTTCCCTTATCAGCTCATCTCCGAATTTGTACCCTATGTCCCTGTAACTCCCCCTCAGCAGTATGATATTTGCACTTTTACCTTCATGAATGCTTCCCACCCGGGAAGAAAGGGAGAGGGTGTAGCTTGAATTTATGGTTGCCATGTTCAGGAGATTCTCCAGAGTGAAGGACGTGAACTGCCTTGCAAGCGATATCACAAAGAGAAGGGATGTGAGATAAGTGTTGGGAGATGAATCTGAACCAAGGGCAATCGGTATCCCTCTATCCTTGAACTTGCTGAAAATATCCATCCTCTTTCCGAGGAGCATTGCCGTATATGGAAGAAATGTCACGGATGTTTTTATATCTCCAATCTCCCCTTCCCTTGTTTCCACCATGTGGTCAAGAGACGCAATGTTCAATTTCCCGAGACGGGAAATCCCGTCAAGATTTCTCAGTTCATTGAGGTGGACCCTGCCAGGGATTCCGAGGGAGTTCGCAAATGCTATGGCCTGATATGCAAATTCCGGTGTAAAAGCACCTTCGTCAACGAACACATCCACATAGTCTATCCTCTTCCCGAACTCCTCTATCATCTCCCTGAACTCTTTTAAATATTCTCCTTCGGACACAGCGAGGGGAGGGACATGAGCCAGCAGTGTTTTCTTTATCGTTATGCCCAGCTCTTTTTCAAGCGTTTCCATAACACGGATGCTTTTCTCCTCAGTTTCGCTGTCCAGTCCGTATCCCGTTTTACATTCCAGTACAGCGGTACCGTTTCTCATGACACTGAGAACCCTCTCCCTTGTCTGGTCAAGAAGGTCCTCAAAGTCACATTTTTTCGTGGCTGAAATGGTGCTGTAGATACCCCCTCCAGACTTCAGCACACCCTCGTAGCCCACCCTTTTCCTCAGATCTATCTCATTTTCCCTGGTGCCGCAGAAAACGAGGTGGGTGTGGGGATCCACGAATGCCGGGATAACCCAGGATTTTGCTTCCTCAGAGCTGGGTCTGATGCTCCTTATGACTCCATCAGCTATCTCTATATCCCTGTTAAAATGTATTTCAAGGGAATCAAGGCTGCTACCCGCAACTTTCTCCAGATTGGGAGGAGTGGCAATATTAACATTTTTTATTAGCATCACTTGAGGTAAAGGTCCCTGTAGCAGGAGTCAGCTGCTATTGCCCCGTCGGATGCAGCAACTATAATCTGCGCGAACGATCCCGCAACATCGCCAGCAGCATACACCCTCTCCACATTTGTCCTCATGTTCCTGTCAACCTTTATATAACCCCTCTGATCCAGTTCCACCCCTATGGATTTAGCGAGTTCTGACTGCGGAGAGAGACCTACGTAAATGAATATCCCGTCAAAATTCTCCTGATATTCCTTTCCTGTTGATCTATCTTTGTACTTCACCGTTTTCACAGATTTCCCGTCTCCCACGATCTCCGTGACCTGTGTGTTCTGCCTGTATTCTATCCCCATGGATTTTATCTGTTTAACGTAAGCATCCTCGCACATGTACTTGGGCATGAATTCGAATATTTTTACCTCCGAAACTATATTTTTTAGAGATATTGCGGCGATAGCTCCGGAATTCCCCCCACCTATGACCAGAACCTTCCTGTTCTTGAAAAGCCAGCCGTCGCATGTGCTGCAGTATGACACTCCCTTGCCGAAATACTCGTTTTCCCCCGGGATACCGAGGTGCTTGTGTTTTGTTCCAGTGGCAAATAGAATTGCCCTGGATGTGAACTTCCCCTTATCCGTCTCTGTCTCGAACTTCTCACCCTTCTTTATGGTTATGACTCTTGTGTTTTCAAGAATGGTTGTGTAGTTCCTCGTGTGCTCGACGAATGATTTGGCAAGTTCCGTTCCGGGAATTGCGGTGAATCCAAGGTAGTTTTCCACGAGAGGTGCTTCGAGAGTGAGACCGCCTGCAACAGATCCGTCTATCACAATATTGGACAGCCCTGCCCTGGAGGCGTAGATGGCTGCAGAGAGACCTGCAGCCCCCGCCCCTATGATCAGGAGATCAAAGTCCCTTCTCTCGATCTCTTGCTTCTCTTCGCCTATCAAGAGCTGCACTGAATCGCCCCTTACATGGGTGGCATTTCGCCCATACCGCCCATGCCCTCAGGTCCGCCTCCCATTCCCGGGGCTCCGGGCCTGCCTCCCTGCGCTCCCTCGCTCTTTGATTTCTTTGCGGAAATTACATCATCTATCCTCAGGATCATCGTAGCAACCTCTGTGGCACTCTCTATTGCATGTGACTTCACCCTTGTTGGCTCTATCACGTTCTTCTTGAGCAGGTCACCGACCGTGCCTGATAGGGCGTCCACTCCTATGTTTTTGTTACCCTTCTGGTGCTCGGATCTAAGTTTTAGAAGGGTGTCAATCGGGTCCATTCCCGCATTCTCAGCAAGCGTTCTGGGAACTATCTCGAGGGCGTTGGCGAACATCTCTATTGCCAGCTGCTCCCTGCCTCCTACGCTCGGTGCATATTTCCTGAGCTGGTATGCAAGTTCTGCCTCAACCGCGCCTCCACCCACAACGAATGACTGATCCTCTATGGCCACACCCACAACCTTGAGTGCGTCGTGAAGGGCTCTCTCTACCTCATCAATAGTGTGCTGTGTCCCCCCTCTTATCAGGATTGAAACTGACTTGGGATATTTGCAGCCTGTTATGAATGTCAGTCTATCATCCCCGATCTTCCTCTCCTCAGTCTTTTCCGCGGAACCGAGGTCTTTGGAAGATAGGTCATCAAGGTTCGTGACAATCCTTGCACCTGTTGCCCTGGCAATCTTCTCCATATCGCTCTTCTTCACCCTCCTTACCGCATATATACCCTCCTTGGCAAGGAAGTGCTGTGCAAGGTCATCGATACCCTTCTGGCTTATGAGAACGTTCGCGCCGGCCTTCTTGACCTTTTCAACCATGGATCTCAGCGTATCTTCCTCCTGGTCCAGGAATGCCTGTATCTTCGCAGGATCTGTTATCTGAACCTTCGCGTCTATCTCCGTCTTCTTTATCTCTAAACCGGAATCAAGGAGTGCTATCTTGCAGTTTTTCACCTCTGTGGGCATCCTGGGATGGACCTTCTCCTTGTCTATAACAATACCATCAATGAGTTCCGTGTTCGTGATACCCTCGCCGATCTTCTTCTGCACGAGGATGTTATCCACATCCACGACCCTCTTCCCATCCCTTTCCTCCACTATATTCTTGACCGCCCTTACAGCTATATCCGCAAGGAAATCTGTAACACCACCGACATTCTTCCCTGTCATAGCGGTTTTCGCAATATTCTTGAGCATCTCATCATCTATCTTCTTCTCACTTATGCTTGAGAGTATTTCAAGGCTCTTGTTTGATGCCATCTTGTATCCGTTGGCGATGACGGTGGGATGGACGTTCTGGTCAAGAAGCACTTCAGCCTGCTTCAGCAGCTCACCTGCCATGACCACGGCTGTTGTGGTACCATCGCCCACCTCCTGGTCCTGGCCCTTCGCAATCTCCACTATCATCTTCGCAGTGGGATGGTCAACATCCATCTGTTTCATTATTGTGGCACCATCATTTGAAATTGTTATGTCACCAAGGGAATCAACGAGCATCTTGTCCATACCCTTGGGTCCGAGGGCTGATTTAACGGTATCAGCTATAGCCTTTGCAGCCTCTATGTTGTTTCTCTGAGCATCCTTTCCCGATTCCCTTGTTGAACCTTCCTTCAAAACTAGGATCGGTATCTGTCCCGAAAGCATTCAAATTCACCCTAAAACGGTAATTCGTCCTTCTATATAAATATTAAAGTCCGTGGATCGTTTGGCAGCTAAAATCCAGGCCATTTTCCTTTTAAAAGCAGTAGTGTTTAATATTGCGAAGAATTGCCGTGATGATGCGAACATACCCCTGCAAGAAGGAGATAAGTGATGACCTTGTGGAAAGGAAGATGAATGAGATCTTCGGCAACGCCACCCGCGAGGGGAAGACGTTCGTTTCCTCTTACTCCTCGCTGAAGATCAGGGCATCGGTGACAGGGAAGAAGGAGCTTTCAGTTGAAACGGAGAGCTCACCTTCGGATGACCAGGATGTCATAGTGAAGCTTTACAACAGATTCGTGGAAGAAGTCACTGGGTATTCTGCGAAGGAGAGAAAGAAGATGGTGTCAAAGATATGAGCATATCTGACATATTCAATGTGAAGAGTGTAGTGATTGTAGGAGCCTCAAGGGAGAGGGGAAAGGTAGGCAATGTGGTATTGAGGAACGTGAAGAGGAATTTCAGGGGTGACATATTCGCAGTGCACCCGAGCGCTGACGATATAGAGGGTGTGAAATGCTTCAGGAGCGTTGAGGAGATCCCGGAGAAGATAGATCTGGCAGTGATCTCGCTCCCCGCTGGAAAGACCATGGATGCAGTAAGGTCCCTTGCATCAAGGGGGTGCAGGTTCTGCATTCCCATAGCAGGAGGGTTCGGCGAACAGGGTGAGGAGGGGAAGAGCATGGAGAGGGAGATGAGGAGGATTGCGGAGGAGTCAGGAATGAGGATAATAGGGCCAAATACCGTGGGTGTCATCATTCCGAGGTTAGGTCTGAACACCGCACTTACAACTGAAGAGAAAAGTGAGTTCCCTGTTGACGGGAAGGTGGGTTTCATATCCCAGAGCGGTGCACTTGGACTGCTGACCATGGATGAATTCACCGATATGGGTGTGGGTTTCTCAGCATTCTTCTCTCTGGGAAATGAGGCGGATGTGGACGAGAGCGACGTTATGGATGCATTTCTTAATGATGGTAGAACTAAATCAATTGCCCTCTACCTCGAGAGGATATCAAGGGTGCACTCATTTCTGAATAAGAGCAGAGAGATATCAAGAATAAAGGGCGTAGTGGCCATGAAGGGAGGGAGAACGGAATCTGGGAGCAGGGCGACATCCCTTCACACCGGTTCCATAATGAAAACAAGTTTCTCCCTTACGAGCATATTCAGGCAGTACGGTATAATAGAGGCGAACAATGAGGTGGAACTAATAGACTTTGCATCGGCCCTGGCACTTTCAAAACCCGTCTCCGGGCGGAGGGTCGCGGTGGTTACATCTGCCGGAGGAGTTGGTGTTATTGCAACAGACCTCCTTGAGAAGAGTGCATTCCAGGTGAATCCTCCCTCGGAATCCCTGCGCAGCAGGATTAAAAGGGACATCTCCCCGATCGGATCCCCTTCGAATCCCGTTGACATGACAGCGGAGGCAACGGACCAGCAATACGAGACTGTTATCAACGACATCAGCGATTCAGGGGAGTATGATGCAATCCTCGCATTCGTTCTGTTCCAGACATTCGGTGTGACCGAGGGGGTCATAGATTTCCTCGCAAGATACGTGAAGGAGGGGAAGATACCAATAGTTGTAGGGACAATAGGGGGGAGATATTCCAGGGATATGACAAGGAAGCTCCTCCTGGCAGGTGTGCCTACGTATCCCAGCATTCAGAGGGCAGTTTCCTCACTTTCAGCTCTTGCGGAGAGGGGAAGGTTTCTCAGGAGGTACGGGAATGGTAACTGAACTTGAATTCAAGGAAAGCCTGGAGCTTGAAGGTTTCATCCTGCCAAGGAGGTTTCTGCTGGAGAGCGAGGAAGATTTCCTGGGCAAATTTCCTGTCGTTGTAAAGGTCAATTCTGAAAAAATTATCCACAAGAGCGAGGCGGGAGCGGTTGTCACAGATGTAAAAAATAGGGAGGAGCTTAGAGAGGTAATTTCCAGGCTCAAACAGAAGTTTCCGGGGGAAATTCTTTACGGGGAGGAGATGCAACCTAGGGGGATAGAAGTGATGATAGGCCTTATGAATGATGCAACCTTCGGAAAAATAATGCTATTTGGGCTCGGTGGTTTTTACGCGGAGCTCCTGAAGGACGTGACATTCAAGAGGATACCGGTGGACAGTTACGACGTGGAAGATATGATAGATGAGTTGAAATTTTCAGCAATATTCAGGGGGTACAGGAATCTTTCAGCCAGCAGGAGTGTGATTTCCAAGCTGCTGCTTAAGGTGTCAAATTATGCGGAAAAGGTTGAATTCAGCCAGATAGATCTGAACCCGGTTTTTCTATACGAGAATTCTTATGTCATAGTGGATGCGAAAAAGTTTCAGTGAAGAGAAAATATTAAGCTGTTGTGTTATTAGCAGCTATGGAATACACTCCCGATGAGATAGTCAAGATTGCTGATGAGAAGGGCCTCAGATATTTCTATTTTCAATTCACGGATATAAGGGGAACGCCCAAATCTGTTATGATACCGAGGAACAGGCTTGAAAGAGTGCTTGAGGAAGGCGTGCTCTTTGACGGCTCATCCGTGCTGGGATACGCGACAATAGAGGAAAGCGACATGAGGGCGTTCCCCGACTATTCTTCTTTCGAGATCCTCCCGTGGGCACTGGACGGAGGCAGGGCAGCAAGATTCGTCTGTTCAATCATGACACCGGAGGGCAAACCATTCATGGGGGACCCCAGGTACATATTGCAGCTGCAGCTGGAAAGGATCAGGAAGGAGGGGATGGAGTTCTTTGTTGGGCCGGAGTTCGAATTCTTCCTCCTCGAGGAGAAAAACGGAAAGTACGTTCCCCATGACTCTGGTGGATATTTCACGTTCGGTCCCCTCGACAGGGGAGAACTTGTGAAGAAGGAGATACTGAACTACCTGGATGAGCTTGGATACAAGCCTGAAGCGGCACATCATGAGGTTTCGCCAGGCCAGCATGAGATAGACCTGAGGTATGCACCTGCTCTGGCCATGGCTGACAGGATAATAACAATGAGAACTGCTATTAAAACGGTAGCTGCAAAATTCGGGTTGTATGCGACGTTTATGCCCAAGCCATTCTACGGAATAAATGGTACCGGAATGCACATACATCAGAGCATTATGACTCCCGCGGAGGATAAAAATTTCTTCTGGGACCCGAATGATAAGAACGGCCTATCTGAGACAGCATATCATTACCTTGCTGGAGTTCTCAAGCACAGCGTGGAGATATCATCCATCATAGCATCCTGGGTCAATTCTTACAAGCGTCTCATACCTGGCTTTGAGGCACCGGTATACATAGCCTGGGGGAGGAGAAACAGATCAGCAATGATAAGGTTGCCCGCAGGCGACGGAATAAAGAAGAGACTGGAATTCAGGGCTCCTGATTCTGCAGGAAATCCATACCTTCAGTTCGCAGCAATTCTTGGGGCCGGCCTGGATGGTATAGACAGGAAGCTGGAATGCCCTGAGCCTGTGGAAGAGGACATATTCAAGCTAACGGCAAAACAGAGGCAAGAGCTCGGGATAGATGCACTTCCAGAATCTCTCGGTGAGGCACTACACCATCTCAGAAACAGTGAATTTATGAAAAATATTCTTGGGGAGCATATTTACAGGAACTTCCTCTACATCAAACAGAAAGAGTGGGATGACTTCAGGTCATTCGTCACAGACTGGGAGATAAACAATCTTCTCCCCATACTATGAACAAGTGTTAATTACGCGTGGTAAATAGGGTCACAGGGCTCGTGGTCTAGCGGCTATGACGTCGCCCTTACAAGGCGGAGACCGCCGGTTCGAATCCGGCCGGGCCCACTCCTATAACTCGAAAAAATAGATAGAAAGCAGGAATAAGAATGTAGTAAAAGTGATTCTCTCCAAATATTTTCAATACAGGACAGATCAATAGAACATAATTCTTCAATGTGACACTGTCTCAATGTGGCCATGATTTTTCAATCATGGAAATAGGCAAGGATTTCTTGTTGTGGACAGGAAACATGCAAGGCTTCAATGTGGCCATGATTTTTCAATCATGGAAATCTGGGTGCTTTTGGAGCCAATCATATATCGTGTCATCACATGCTTCAATGTGGCCATGATTTTTCAATCATGGAAATGCCTTCCTTGTCTATGAATTCCCTTATAGATTTCCTACTTCAATGTGGCCATGATTTTTCAATCATGGAAATCGGGAATTCGCCGTATGTTGTAATTGTCTGATAATTGCTTCAATGTGACCATGATTTTTCAATCATGGAAATAAGAATCAACGAAATTCGCAGCCACGGCTTACGGCAAGCTTCAATGTGGCCATGATTTTTCAATCATGGAAATGTCTTGGAAATCCCCAGTAATATCAGTACCAGCTGATTTGCTTCAATGTGGCCATGATTTTTCAATCATGGAAATAGAATGGGGACAACGAATATAATGTATTTTACAATATGCTTCAATGTGGCCATGATTTTTCAATCATGGAAATAAAATTTGATTCTGCCGGTAACGTCCTTGCTAACATGCTTCAATGTGGCCATGATTTTTCAATCATGGAAATGGAAACCCAGACCTTCTATATCCCTGCGGGTACGTAGCTTCAATGTGGCCATGATTTTTCAATCATGGAAATAACATACCTTTTGGCGAATTTGAGACTTTCCTGAATGGCTTCAATGTGGCCATGATTTTTCAATCATGGAAATAGCTCAAAACCCATTCTCGTTCCACTGAATCCCATGTGCTTCAATGTGGCCATGATTTTTCAATCATGGAAATGGCTTTAAATACAAAATTGAAACAAGCAATACTGGAAGAAGCACTTTTCATCAAAATACTATCGATGGAATACATATCTCGAGAGGTTAATAGAATAACTAAGGATTTAACATAAATCTAAACAGCTGATTTTACAGAAAATTGATTTATTCGTATTTACAAGAGTACGAGAGGTTACCTATATTTCAAAGTCACACAACTTCTCGAAAAGATGGGTTTTCAACTAACGACACCGATGAGTTCGTGCCCAAAGGCAATCCTCTCGCCATCATCCAAGGATCTTTTCACCGGAACCGGCAGGTATCATCACTTACATCGTGGTCTAGGATACCTGCATTGTGTTTTTAATTCCTTTTATATTATTATATTTTTTCTCTCTGGAATATCTGGGATTTTACCTATTAATTCTATTAAATCATTAGTGTTTTTATCAGAGCTGCCGATTTCGATAATTATAATAGAGTCTTCTCGATTATTGATTATTTCTTTCAAAGCTGATATCATCATAACTTTTTCCTTCAGAGAGAGATTGCATATGAATACTGAATACTGGATGGGTTCACCGTAGCCTTTCATCTTATTGAAAACACGATTTAACCGTTTTTCATCTGATATATCATAAGATACAAGATATTTGTTTCTCAAATTTCACCTCGTGCAGAATTCTGGATATTGCAATATTTCTCCAAGAAGAAACCTTGAGAGTAGTCTAGCTTGTACTTCAAGGATCCTTCTATAGCTAACAGAATATCCAAAAATAGGATGGTTAACCAGTGTATCCATTCTTCTTTCATAAGCATTGATTACCTTGATCCTTCCATTGGGAGTAAGAGCCGTGGCATTCCCTCTTGAAAGGAAGTCTTTAGCCGTTATCTCTTCATTGTTTATAAGTGAGATTACAACAGAATCACCTATGATTGGCCTGAATTCTTCCATCATATCCAAAGCAAGGGCGGGTCTACCATATCTCAGTTTGTGATAAAATCCAACATAGGGATCAAAACCAACTGCAAGAAGAGTAACTGTAACATCTTTACATAGGAGGGCATAAACAAACGATAGGAGAGCATTTACTGGGTCAATAGGAGGCCTTCTATTCCTTCCTTCGAAATGAAATTTAAGTTCGTTAGTATCAATTTTAATCATATCCTTAAAATGTTGAAAATATATTCTTCCTGCTGATCCTTCTATTCCGAGAAGATATTCCTTACTTTTAGCTTCTCTAGCAGAAAATGCTAATTTCCTTAGCTCAGATAGTGCGGTTTGATTTGGCTTAATTGAATTTCTCCGGAGCAAAGTCCTGGAATTCTTAATTTTGCCCTCTATTAAATGACTTGCAAGATTTAGTGATTTTTCTGGGTCTCCTGAAATGTTATATTGTCTAATTCTAAGCTCCACATTCTTATGGGACATACCATGGGTAATACCTGTAAACCAGCCACCTAGAGAGAAATAGCTGATAGGTATATTTCTCCTACATAGTTCTCTTATAGTTTGGGTAGTCACCTGGACGTTGCCGAAGATTGACAATTGAGAGATTTCAATTAATTTCCCCCTTGCAATAACTCCCCCTTCTGCTTTAACAATTATTTCTTCCCCATTTTTTGTGACACTTGATCCTTGTTTCTGGACATACATCGGCAATGAATCGGCCCTAGCGGGATACAACCTCCTTATCTCCTTTTCAAGTGCCTTATCTTCCATATCCTCCAATGAATTCGTTTCATCGGGTAAACATATGGATACAAGGGAACAGCCAACGCATTTCGGGCTATCTATAAGAGGTGGAGGAATTTTATGTGAATGTAAGAGTTCTCTTGCTTTGCTCACCTCATTGGTAACCCATTTTATAATTTCGCTAGTCACCTTCACGCTGATCCTTTCCTTAGATGCAGCATAATAAATGTAGCCTTCATCGCACACGTAACCATTTTCCCTTAGAACAATTGAATAGAGAGCGATCTGTGCAACATCAGATGACCACACATCTTTATCCTTGGCCGGGGCAAAGCCCTTCTTGTATTCAACTGGATAGACCCTTTTATTATTTCCTTCAATCACGTCAATCCTCGCAGTAATACCTATTTTTTCTCCTGAAAGAAATACAGAAGTTGAGTGTATATTGGTCCCATCTTCGTTCACCATTTCCTCTGGCGGTGACATTTGACCCTTTTCTACATCTACATGCTTATGTATCTCCTTACCCATCAATGTATCTGCTGAGTCAACGAAATCCCCATGAACAAATTCGAGATAGAATAGCCTGGGGCAATAGACATATTCATTTATCATTCTTGCGGGAATCGTGTCCGTATCATTAACTTCGTGATCATTCATCGAACCCACACCACTTCAGGAGAGCTGAAAAAGAATCGTCCTTTCTCGCCCTCAAGACGCTCGCATTTATAGACAGCAACTACACCTCTCCTTTCCAGTACTTCTCTGCTATCCGCTCCGTTTGCGAGTTCCTGGGATGAAAGAAGTGTTTTTAAGGTATCTATACCTATGAACGGCTCCCATATTGGCCAGATAAATATCTCATTTTCGCCCTCTATTTTGAAACCTGTGGTTTTCAATATCACGCCTTTAGATATGCTGCTCTGATAGGGAATAGAGGGAAAAAGGGGAAGTGCCTGTAAGGCGAGCAATATAACCCCTGCATTTGATTGAAGTTTTTCTGGAGAAGGATCTTTGTCGCGGTACGCGTGTAGTCTCGTTGTCTGTGGGTCCCAACCGAGAGAATGAACATCGTCTTCATATTTCCAGGGTCCAAAGAGGGCCTCCCTTATCTTTTCACTATTTCTATCCACAACGTCATATATTTTACGGGTTGTAATGAAAAATGTCTGTTGCCCAGATATCATATAAAAAAGTGTTTTTTTGATATTTCCCTTTTTATCTGTTGACACTTCTGAACCGTATGCTGACAAGTAATCTATTTCTTCCCTTTCATCGCTACTTGCATTTTCATTCAATTTTTCCGTCCATGATTTAAATTTTTTGGATTCTGTCTTTTTGTCATCTTTCTTATCCAATCCAAAAATATTGTCGTACTGACCTGAGTCATATTCCTTTTTTACGTAGATATGTATGTATTCTATGAGTTTTTCTTTGTCTATCTGCCCTGGTACATCGAGCACAGCTAAAGCTTCATCCGTTTGATAGCCGTCTTCGTCCTTTACTTTCCATCGGAGTCTCGTTCCTTTCATTTCATTTATCCTTGAGGACATTCTGAGGAGTCCGAATGATGCAAGTGCTCCAATTGGATTGCTCCCTTCAAGTCCAGTAAGAACTATCCCTGTCATTTCTCACCCTGCCGACTTGAGCATATATGATCGGCAAGCCTTACTATTGTTTCCATGTAAGCAGACCCCCAGTACCCATACCTTCTTGTGACCTCCCAGAAAAGTTCCGTCCACCCACTATCAAGCCTCTCGAGATTATGCTTTCCATTGAAATTGACCTTGGTTCCGCCAAAAATGAATTGAACTGCATGACTTATTCCGTCATCATTTACTGCCGGCATCGATGCCCTACCTCTGCCATGGTGTGTTCCTACTAGATATTTCACAAGCTCTTTATCGTGGGCTTCCTTTAACAGATCCTGGTTCCGCGCGTCTTCTATCATTGCTACTGAATAGCACTCATGCCTAGCACCCGAGGGATAACCAGCTTTCATACGAGCCAGACGAATTGCATTCCAGTCGTTTGCATACATTTCCTTGGATTTTGCTAGAATCTTTCCGTTTCTATAATAATCGGCATCGCCCCCGGCTAGCCAAGCCTGAAATCTTGGATCAGCTTTTCCAATATCGTGAAGTTTTGCTGAAATTTTGATATCCTTAACGGCATCGCTTGGCAATCCCGCACGGGATGCAAATTCCATTGCCAAGTCTGCCACCATTGTACTGTGCTTCTCTAGCTCCATATCGAAAGTCAGCGACGACGTATCATCCTCCTCCGTGGAGTCGTCATATGATTTCCTTTCGATTATGATACCATACGGCCTTTCTTTACTCGGATAAACGTATTCTTTTCTCTCAATTTTCAGCTTTTTCAGAGCATCTTTCACATTATTCTTCATGTTAGGGATTTCAAGAAGGCCGTCTATTAATTCTTCGCATATCTCTGTTAGGTCCTCTTCATTACCGTACCTTTCCATCGCGTTTTCCACCAGTGAACGGGCACTCTCTATCTCTTCTTCTTTATCTTGAGGGAACCATTTATGAACCAGATTCTCATTGATCCTAAGAACTATTTTCCCCTTGTCGAGCATGGTCTCTTCTGCTACATCATCCACTGGCTCAGATGATTGAGGATTCCATCCATACCTGTCGTATCTTCCGTAGTTAGATGGCACGATGATCGTGTCACCAGGCATAACTTCACCGAGCTTGACGATCTCGCTTTCATCGGGCCCCATCCATTTGAGTACTTTTACCTCGTCACTTCTGGTTCCACCATTCATGCTCACACCTTCGACATCGGTTAAATCTTCCATGGCTATATCGGAAGAGAAGGAGAGAGCCCATATTGGGATTGACATAACCTCAGAATTAACAGGGGGTAGGGCTGCAACTGTTTCAATGATATCACGTTCGTTTTTCTTATCCATATCTGGGAGGTCAGCCCTCCATATGACCTGCACATCTTGAACCCCCGCATCGATACCGTGAAGATAAAGGGGTATGGATGGTTCCGTAAACGGTGGCGGAAATGTCTGAACAAGCAAGTCCATATGGGACGGTGTGAGTATGGGCGCATCCGATGAAGGCGAAACCGCTTTCTCTATCTCTTCTGGTTCCATTTTTTGAACTTCCTCTCTAAGGGGTGCCCCCATATCAATGTATCTATCTTTCTTCTCTTTCCTAGACAGTTTCAATAATATTTGCCATGTTTCCTCTGCAGATGCACCGTAAATAGGATGTCCCTTGCGTATCTCCTCCTTTGGAACTTTCCCCTTTACTATGACACCCGCAGAATTTTCTCTGAGTCCGAGCCTGTTGAGCCGTCCGAAACGCTGTTGAAGCGCATCCAGAGAAGCATTTTCTGTCACCAGGGCATCGAAATCTATGTCTGCACCAACCTCTATCGTCTGGGTGGTAACAACAAATAGTGGTTTTGTATTCACTGACCTGTCTCTTCCGGCGATGATCATTGGCAGATATTCCTTCATCAGAACGTCGCGTTCATAAGGCCTAATCCTGCCAGTGAGGAGAACAGCATTCTCGGAATTATCCTTTATCCACTTTCTTATTTTCTCGAATGTCATGCGTGCCACGATGACGGAGTTTGCAACCACACCTATAACAGGGTTTTCTTTATTCTCGAGCTTATTAATGATATTAATGGCTTCTTCCATGAGTTTATCAGAGAGATTCTCATTTGCCTCTGCCATGCTATTTGAACTTTTCTTTACTTCCACAAGTCTGGTTTTCTTGCTGCAGGAGAGACGCTTCTTCAGAAGTTCATTTTGCAGATCTTCCTCCTGCAGTTCAAATGATTTTGAATCCCTAAAAATATAAGGAGTTGCGCTCATTTTCACTACGGTTATAGGTTCTGTTATTTTCACCTTAGACCATTTCTCTGCCTGGAACATCTTCACATTGTCTAATGTTTTTGCAATTGGTCTTGAGATATGGGCTTCGTCGAGAATTATTAAACTATCAACACCCACAAGTGACGCATGAATAGGACGCATCGATTTGCTTACTCCATATCCCCTGAAGAGCAGTCTGGATCCAACCTGATCGACAGTTGATACTATGACAGCTGGTTGCAAGGGATTTTTTAGGAATGGTGGTTCTCTTGGAAGACCACCTCGGAGTCTTATTACTTCGAGCGGTGTTTCTACATCTCCGGATGTTTCCCCATCTCCGTAATTGATCTTTTTCAACGCTTCTGCCACTTCATGAAGAATGCCATCTCTTGCGCTCTCAAGTGCCTTTTTGATTCTCTCTGCTCTTTCATATGCCTCATCCACAACCACACGACGGTCAATCACAAAGAATATCCTTCTTCGGGATCTTTTATTCGCCTGAAATTCATTTTCCTGATATCTACTTGCCTCAAACGCAAGGAGGAAAACGGCCACATCGATTATAGCAGTCTTTCCAGATGATGTGGGTAGATTGACCACATCGGGCCAGCCGTTTTCGATAACTTCCTTCAACAGTCTTGACTGCCATGGGAAAGGATCAACGCCATGTATGCTCTTAAAGAATGATTTAAAATCCTCTGGATTCATTCCCCACCACTGTGCCACGGTTTACACAGGCCGAACCCATAATATCTTCCCGCTCCAATTATCACAGGTCCTTCTACTATCTCTTTGAACTTTATAAGAGCGTGTGCCCTCAGACGCCCAGACATTTTTTCAGGCACCTGAACATCTGGAGCGGTTGGTGCTCCCTGGAATATGCTGACCTTACCCAAGCGAACCTCGACAGGTTCTGGAAGCCCAGCTTTGGCGCACATTTCCTTAAAAACCTTTCCTCCGTCTTTGCCAGGGCCTATGGAAGATTTTTTAGGATGCTTACCGAATATAATAGGTGTTACGGTGGCCCATATATCGCTTTTCGCCGCGTACGTGGAAGGCCGGAGACCGAATGGGATTCTCTCCTCATCCACCGGTTTGAGTCTTTTTAGAATTATAACCCCGGATTTCCCGAGCGTGAGACTAGTTATTTTACTGCAGACATCATCAATTTTCCTCATGATCTCATCATCTATGTTGATAGGAAGCCAAACTGCTACTCCCATAACATGGCCGTCCGCATAATCATGTCCCGCATCTGGAAAAGGGGTAATGGCCATATGAGGCAAGGTTGATACCCCTCCATCCTGAGTGTGACCAGAAACAGTTTCCGGGATGGGTTCTGGATAAAGGCTCAGGATTGTCCTTCTCATGGTTGCTGCGATTGCATTTATTGAACTAGAAGGAAGTGTTTTCTGGTCAAATTTGAAATATGATGCGACTTTCATTGATGATTTACAGTATTCCGATTTTGATTTTTTTTCGCTAATGAAGATATAGGGAGTAACTGCTAGACCAAGACGGGGCTGAAGCGTCAGGTTATTACCTCTTTTTTTGTATATACCTTCGAGATAGGATTTTCTGCCTTTTCTCATGGTTCTTAGAATGATCTTCCCATCTCTGTCAGGTATAAGATTTGGTTCTGGAGGTGATTTATTGACAGCCACTCTCACCGGCGATTTTGAAGTCCCCAGATACGTAACGTTTTCGGCTATCCTCTGTAGCGATTCCAGAATTTCTTCGTTTTCATCAGACTGATTCCAGATAAAATATACCTTAGCATCCCTAAGAGATAGAGATGGGAAGTATCTCATTTTGCGGATTCTATTTTCTGGTATATTTTTATCATCATTTACAGGCACATAGAATATAGGTGATGTCGATTTCAAGCGATACTTTATGGAATCAGGTTCCACGTACATTTCAGGCGGGGGCAGAGCTTCCAGCCATTCAAGCGCTTGTGAAGCCGATTTATCATGAACGGATTCTTCATAGGAAGCCACAAGAGCTGAGAAAAGACGGCTGGGATGTGGAGGCCATTCAACCTGATCTTTCCTGCTCCATGAAGCTGCATAAATTCTCTTCATTAAGAATTCCACCTCGATGGAGAACAACGGAATCATCCCCTTCAATCCGTATTCTCGTTCTCCCCGTTGCTTTCTTCATCGGCATCTTCAGTGGTAATTTCTCTGCCTTTTTTACCTTTCTTTCCCCCTTTTATTTTAGGTCTATATTGGCGACCTTCTTCTATCAATCTCACAAGCTCTTTGCTGGGTTTGAGTGTGATCTCATCTGTATTCCATGGCAATCCTTTTTCTATCGCCTCCTTTATTGCGTCATCGATCAGCTCCTGCGCTCCTTTTGCATCGAGGATGAACGTTTCGACCGAGCCGTTGTTGGCTATGATTTCAAAATGCGATTCCCGTGCAGGAATGAGAAGGCATCCTGACCTAAGATCGTAGCCTGCTTCTTCCATCTTTACGAAGGCGTAGAGGGCTAAAGCTACGAGTAGTGATCTTGCTACATTGTTAACCTCCGGGTTCTCTCCATCCTGAAGGGGAAAGTGAAGTCTACGGATCGCAGGCATAGAAATAACCATCGTCTGTTGAGCGTAGCTGATCGTAACACCGCCTCTTATCTTATCTTCTTCCTTATTTTTTTCGATTGCAGGCAGTATATTTCCAAGCCCTAATTCCGATGGCTTCTTGGATATGGGTTTACCCTTATCGTCTACTTCGGCCTGGTCTTTATCAAATGTCAGTTTTCCGTCTTTGCTTAGGTATATCTCGGAAGTGTTTGATACTGGCAGGGGATCTATTCTTGATGTGGTGTGTACGCCCTTTATCGCCTCTACGCCTATTATCTCAGACGTTATCGTGCGCTGAAATTTGTTATTGAATGTACCCTGAAGTCTTGCTGAATCCCAGTATCCGAAAATAAGTGAATGGGGGGCAATCTTTAGTATAGGCGTAGCATTCCTGGAATTAGATTTAACGAATTCTTTTCCAATTCCAGTATCTCTGAAACTTGTGCCGTTGAGCTCGCTTTCTCTGAAGATGGCGTCCGATATTCTATGAGGGGCTTCCAACACTGTTATTTTTCCTATTTCAGGGAAATTTTGAGAGAAGTCTACCTGTAATATAGGCATACGTATCTGCCCATTTTTATATGCTTCCAAAAGCGCCATTTCCATCCTGTTGGCCTGTGATTGAATGGAATCAAGGAGAACGGTATTGACCTTGTCGCTGTTGTCCAGCAGTCTTTCCTCCTCAGCATAAATTCCACCTTCGTATGTCGGCGGAGATACTTTGCTTCCGGGGCCTCCAGCAGGATAGAGTTTTACAATTTTTCTAATAGCGGACGTATTCCCTCCAACTATTAACTTCAACTTATCCCAATTCATTGCAACAGAATTCATAAATATTAATATGAGACCTAATTTAAAAATTTTTTTATATTACGACATTGTGACATAAGTCCCCTAACTGCTAGCTGTGTAATAACATTAAATTATGTATGACTCCCTTGCAGAATCCCGATGTTTCTTTTCTATCATTTCTCCTCTTAGGGTGTCCCAAGTTACATCAAACAACGACATCCATTATCTTCTCTGTCGGTTTTGGAAAAGACTGGTACTTTTCTTGGCTGGATTTGTTTACTGGGTATTGTTTGCTTTCTCCTCGGGAATATTAACATTTTACAGTCAACTCGCTACTTGGCTTTTCACATACTGAGTCGGTTAAAGACCTATCCTTTTCTATGTCAGCGGTCATAAGATTTTATCATATTGCATTATTATTATCACGACCGAAATTTCGACATCTGTCAAGAATTAATGAAAATATGTGACGCCCTACTAACCTGTTAAAAAAATATATTGAACTATAAACATCCTCAGTACAACATCTTCTTAATTCCTAGTTTTCTTTCCCTGGATGATAATTCTCTTTTTAAGTAAAGTCATATTTGGTAAGTCAAAACCTATCGCATCAAGTGC
>Ga0080003_1000560_pt1 | contig 24158 bp, 35 predicted proteins | sample JossMetagenome_FD_69206 | JGI IMG/M metagenome (GOLD analysis project Ga0080003, IMG submission 69206) | Hot spring microbial communities from Joseph's Coat, Yellowstone National Park, USA - JC2_E (SPADES assembly) (version 2) | ecosystem: Environmental > Aquatic > Thermal springs > Hot (42-90C)...
AATTTATCTTATTCTCTTCAAAAAATTTTTTTATTTCATTTTTTACTTTTTCTTTTCCTTCTTCTATTTTACTTTCCATACTATTCACTACTATATTATTCCTTTATAATGTATATAAATCTTTGTCTTTATGAAGAGAATATGATATGTAATTAGGCAATAGACTGAAATAGTATTACGAAAATGAGAAAAATGGAGAATAAAAAAAAGGGTTAGAAATTTAGGATTAATTCCCCGTAACGATATTCAATTTTTGGTGCTTTTTCATTATTTATCAGTAAATCCCTTATGTGTTCATTTGGTGTTTGTGGTTCATACATAATTCTTGTTTTCTCTAGATATTTTTCTATTATTATTCTTCTAAATACATCTATTCTTACCGATATATGTGGTATTATATCCAAATCAACAGATTCGATTATCCCTTTTATTTTCAATTTGAAATTTTCTTCTTCATATCTAATTCCAATCGAATCCAAAAATTCTTTGACTTTCTCTTTTATTTCCTTTTCCACTAATTGCATACTATTCACTAATCATTACTCCTCTTATATGTATATAAATCTTTTTCTTTGTTCAGAGAATGAGAAAACCTTCTTCTTTTTTGGCTGAAATAAAAATACAGAAGTAAGAAAAATGAAGGATAAAAAAAAGAAGGATTGACTTAATCAGACCTTGAGATTGTTAGACCTTTTTTCTGTATTACTTCACCGTTTTCAGATTCTACCACTGAAACTCCTAAATATTTGCCTAATAGCTCAACCATGAAGTATGTTCCTTTATGTCTTGACATGTATTTTTCAGCCTGTTCTATTCCTTGAAATTTCCTTATCTTGTTGTTCTCATCTATTACTAGTACCACCATGCGTATCACTATTCATTATTCCTTTTTAATGTATATAAATCTTCTTCTCTTTCTAAAGAACGTGGAATATATTCGTGATGTGGTACCAAATCTCAATATTGAAATAATATCTGTAACATTTGAAAAATTGTTTGAATTCTTTGTTGTTCACTTAAATTAAGGTAACAAAAAAGTATTCAAACAAAAAATCTCATGTTACTGAAAGAAACACTATTGGAAAAATTTTAGTTACAATTTATACACGGCTGCATAAGAAATAAATTCAAAAAATTTCAGCTCAAAGATTTTTCGGGTTTGGGCTATATTCTACCAAAAAAATTTTTTCTTTATAAACGATTTTACGCCGTTTTTTTCCCTAAATTTGAGGGAAAGTGAGGGGAAAAGTGGAAATTTGAGGGTTTAAAAAGTTTTCTAGTAAAACCACGGGCGTGATTTAAAAACTTTTTTGTATCCAGAGTGAAAGTAATACAAACTACTTTCAACTTTGCATTTGATTTTCCAGGCTATCGAGTTTGAGATTTTCCACGATTAGGTGAATATTCTCAATTGGTATACTGTTGAAAATCTCTATTGTACCGTTTCTTATCAATTTTAAGGAGACAAAAATATGATTTGATTTTATCTCGACATGTAGTATTTCATATTTTACATTCATGTAGATAAACTTAATGAGTATTACTATTTAAATCGAAAATCAAGATATTACCCAAAAGACTGGAATAATATCTGAAAATTGAGAAAAATGACTAATAAAAAAATCAAAGTACCTTAACTGAAATTATTCCTTCATATTCAGAACTAACGAATTTAATCCTTTTCCCCGCTTGTCTAAGGAAAATATCACTGTTATAGCTAATATCCAATACGTATCCCTTTTGTTTATTTAATGCTGGTCTCATTACTCTTCCTATCCTTTGTATTAACTTAATTCTGCTTTTACCCTGTGTTAGTAACACTACTAGAGCTAAATTTGGAATATCAAGTCCTTCATCAGCCAAAGATGTCGATATTAGTACTTGTAACTTACCGTTTTTCAAAGATTCTATTTTGTTCATTCTTTCTTCTAAAGTACTTTTTGAACTCACCCAATCCGCAATTATCCCGTTTTGGTTTAGTAACTCTGATAATTTTTGGGCTACTGAAATTCTTCTAACGATTACAAGAGCGGGGAATTTATTCAGTTCTTTAATTTTCTGTATGATTTGAGAATTAGTAAACGGTGAGTTTTCAAATAAACGCAATTCAGCACTATACAATTTTGAAAATGGCTGGTCAGCATAAAATTCTTTTAAAGCCATTAATTTATTGTAAATTTTCTCTGAAATCTTTGGCGTAAATTGAATATATTGGATTGGTACTAAATAGCGTTTTTGTACTAACTCTGTATAATTAATGGAATAACTTATTTTTCCTAACAATCCCATTATTTCTAGTTCTTTACCGTCTTCACGGATAGGTGTAGCCGATAAGCCTAATCTCAAACTGTTTGGTGAGTCTAACAGTAGACTTTTTACCATGTTAGCGGGTACATGGTGAGCTTCATCTAGAATTATCAAATTGGCATTCTGAACTAATTCCTTTAATTTTTCGTGGTTATTCTTTTTCTTTTGACTGTAGTAATAAGATACTGAAAGAGCAATTAAATCGGATTTTTGTCCATTTTTGAGTTCATTAACTTCACCAGAAACTAACACAAAGTCTAAGTCTTCTTTTTTAGCAAAATTTTGGAATTGTCTAAGGAGTGTAGTTGAATTTACCGCATAAATTATTTTAGCGTTTGGCTTATTTTTCAATATTTCCAGTGTTGATAGAATAGCAATAATAGACTTTCCAGAGCCTGTAGGGGCTTTTATTACTCCTTCTCCTACAATGTTAGCATCAGTAAGCCAATTTTTTATTGAATTTATTTGGTAATCCCTCATTTCAAAGCTTTTTAGAGAAATATCATAATACTGTAGATTAGCAAAGGGCTTTATTTTTAAATTTGTTACATTTTCCAATTTCCAATAAAGCCCTCTTAAAGTAGCAAACCCGTTATCTCTTTGCCAAGCCAATAGTATCGGCGTTTCAATGTACTGACCACTCATAAAGTCAAAAGTTCTGATTTTATATGTTAGTAAATCCTTATAATTTTCTAAATCATCGTGTATAATAATGTAATTTCCTTTGAATTCTGCAGGTATTCCGTTATTGCCATTTTTCAAGTATTTGCTCATCATTGTATAAATTTCATCTCCTACATAGTTTGCTAATTCTCTAATAGTTTCCTTGATTATATTGTCATTTGTAATTTGTAGTTTTCTTTCTGATATGTACCACCTTTTGGTCTCTGGTTCAAAGTTTGCAATTACTTTTATTAGTGATAGGTATTCTTGAAATTCCTCCTTTGACAAATACCTTTTTGGATTAGGGATATAGATTTTATCATTAGATTGCAAATTATTAGACATACTTCTTCTATCTTATATATAGCATTAAGGATTTAAAAAGATTCTATCATCATCTTACTGATAAAAATAATATTTCGTTAGGGATTCTTTTACATTTTTTCAATTTATCTTCATTTCCTTCATAAAGAAAGAGAAAAGAAGGGATAAAAACGTCCTTCAGTTATTATTCCAAAAATGAGAAAAATGTTACATAAAAAAATCAGAACTCAAACATTTTTGTATTTTCATCTAAGTCATATAACGTTTTGTAAACTGATTTTATACGGTACTTATACATATAGCCTGGAAGCCTCATGCACCACATGTTATTGGCGTAATCCACTCCACACAAGAATGTTTGGTTTTGTTTGTCAATAAACTTCAACAGAACTTGGTTTGCGTTATCATAGCTATAATCTTGGATTACGCTATCCAAGAAATTAGGGAATTGCCCACCTCTCATCCGTTCAATATTAGGTGTTATGATGTTCATGAATTCCCATTCATAATACCTTAAATCTTCTTGTCTAATCTTAAACGGCGGTTTGAACGATATGTCATTCAGATATTTGAAAATTCCCTTATTTATCAACATCTTCATGAATGAGTATTCAATTTTTCTGTTTTGTAACTTTAACCTAATTATGTATGGCATTCCTTTATATTTCCTCTTATAATGCTCAATCATTTCCGATACTTTTTTACCGTTTATTGAATACAGATATAACTCATTTGGAATTATCGGGAATCCATACTCTCTATCTGGAATTGGTCTTTTTATTAACTCTGGTAACGTGAGGTAATATCTTTCGGGCTTCCTTACTATTATCAATTTCAATAAACGTGAATCGTATCGTATCGGGATTACTAGATTACCAAAAGTGTTATCAAAACTAAAATGCCAAACTTTCCGATAATAGTATAATAAGTAGTGATTATAGTGTTTACGTTCAACTTTCATGAATATTTCAATTCTTCTTCTCTCTGCAATTGTTTTATAATCATTTAAATTTATCGTAACCTCGAATTTATTCTCATTTATTTTTGTTATCTCGATTTTATCATTGAAAATGTACATGTAAATCATGTTTGGGTTCAGCTTGTGAAGTTCATATTCATAGTCCTTCACATGAGAATTGTATTTGTACATATATTTCTTTCCTATCTCAAAGTTATCAAAATTCCTTAGTATTTCTTTTAGGTATACAATTTTTTCACTTTTTATATAGTCATTCTTTTGCACCATACGCGGTCATATACATATAGAAGCAAAAGTTTATAAATTATGATATCACAATCTTATACAGAAGAAAAATGAGTCTCCAAGTTCAACTCCAAAAAGCTTTAAGTCGATTTAACTTTTTAGAGTCTACTGTATACGATAGGTATGATTTAACAAAGATGATAAGACCAGAAGATAAGTTTGTTATACGCCAAGGTGATTTGATAATAACAAATTATGATATCTCTGATAGGAGAAAGAGAGGATTAAGGTATGCCCATGTGCAAGTTAAAAATGACGTTTGGGTATTTGGTGGGAACCACTTTATTTTAAGCGTAAATAATGAGACTGTACTCATACATCCAGAACATGGGATTACCGTAATTCCAGAAAACAGAGAAAAATTAAACTTTTATACGTTCAATACCGCATCTGACTAAAAAAAGTTAATTTCTTTTTTTTCATCTAAATAAACTCATTACTATTTCATATTTTGATTTTCCCATTTTCTTAGCTAGTTCTTCAAGTCTTTCATTTTCCTTATCATAGAAGATTACGAAAACTGGTTTCGGTAATAGGTCATCTTCTAAACGTGTATCATGAGGTTTTTTTGAGTTATAGATTTGCACATTATACCTCTTCTCGATTTCCTTCATAATGCATTCACGGTAACTGCTATATCCCTTGCATAATTCCCTTACTTTATTGAAATATTTCTTAGGAATCCTCATGCTATATATCATTTTTCCTCATTATCACATTCACGTTGGTTAATTTATATATTTTCTCCAGAAAGATTTATATATATCTATTACACATTTGCAATTATGTTATATATCTTAAATTCTGCTACGTTACCGTTAAAGGAAGGGGAAGAGTATACCATAACCGCTAGGCAAATAACCATTCAAGAAGCAAAAGAAATGCTAGAAAAAGAATACTTCATATCAGCAATAGGGCATAAAGCTACAGCGGAATTACTAACGAATATTCTAGGCGTCGAAATACCGTATAACCGAATTCAAATAGAGTTAAAACCGGGTGATAGACTGATAGCGTTTTTGTTAAAGAAAAGACTAGAAGAAGGACAAGTCATCAAAACAATAGAAGAATTGAACGCAATCGGTTATACGATGTGGCTGTTCATAATATATAGGCGTGACGACCCAAACCCGTTTATAGTTTAAGAATCAAGAAGGTAAGCATTTTTTTACTTTCCCTTTCTCGTAAACAAAAATATATCCCATCCCATACCTCGTTTTGTCCAAACATCTCTTCAATTCTTCTTCAATTAAGTTAAGCCTTACAGAAGTGCTATCTGCTAACCTTCTCCACGTTTCATCACTAACGTTAATGAAATAAGTTTCAACTATATCATTATCCCAAAGGACTGATAGAGTGTCTTCAAATAAATCTACATCCCCTTCCTCATAACATTCAAGGTCTTTTCTGTTCTTATCAAGAATGATAACAATCATAATTAAGCAGTCAGTAAAATCTCGTTTTTCAGTAATTGGTTTATACTTACTCCTTTCTTCTTTAATTCATTCTTGATGAATAACTCATTTTCTTTCCTCATCCTCACTTGTAACCTAACATAGGCTTTCTCTCCTATCACCATTACTTCATTGTTAGGTTCACTCCTTGAATATGATTTAGTATCATCCTCTAGCCCAAAGTAGTTCAAGAGTATTTCTCTAAGTACAGCTGATGCACTAATTCCCCTTTTCTTTGCTTCCTCTTTTAGTTTATCATACAAGGACTTTTCAACTGTAACTAACATATCCCTCACTAACATAAATTATTACATCACAAATTTAAAAGCTTTGTATTACCCATGGTTTTAAAAAGGTTCCATCACATTTTAAATTATGAGTATCAGGGTTATTTCCGTAAGGCTTAAAGAGAAAGATATAGGTTTTTTGAAATTATTAAAGGGATATGAATACAAGTATGACTCTCTTATAAACGAACTGATTAACGAATGCAGTAGTATGATAACTAAAGTTGATGACTTCAGTAGGGAAACCTTGCAGATTTTTACCATGAAGCTCGATGAGATAACGTTAGAGAGGCTTGACGGTCTGGCTAAGGAGAATAATATAACCAGGTCTGAAGTCCTAAGAAGACTGATAAAAGCTAAGGCTGAGGGGTTATGCTAGTTGTCCAAATTGTCAAGCCGAACTGGTACATAGACTTCAAGGTGAACTCACTTGATGACGTCCCCGTCAAATTCATACCCTTCATCAAGACAATCGGTGAAGAGAAATACGGTACAGACAATATGTGTTACATTATCATTCCGTTACGACGAGTGGTCGCATCCGTTATTCGTAGAGGGTACGATTTGCCTACCTTTACAGAAGGAGAGAGAGAAGGAACAGGTAAAGGAAATGGAGGAGGAACTAGAAGATATGATATTGGACTTGTTCGGGATTCAAGTGTTACCATTGCTAGAAGACGAGGGGATATGGTATGGGGGTGCTACGGGGAAAAGGATAGCCTGGTATCACCGATACCCGGGGGACGGAGGGGAATATACATGGTAGACCAGAGACAAATAGTCAAACTGGATATTGACGTTGATACTATTTTCTATGACCCTCAATGGTTACTGGAGAAGAAATTACAACAACTCCACGCTTTAGGTTATCAAGAAGATGATGCATGGTGGGAACCATCGCCATCAGGGAAACATATCCACATCCTCATAGTACTAAAAGACCCCGTGTCCACGAAAGAATTATTTGACCTACAATTCTTATTAGGAGATGACCACAAGCGTGCTTATTTTAATTACTTAAGGTATTCCGTTATGGGTGAGGACGCTATCCATTTCAATGTACTTTACGCGTACAAGAAGTCCTTAACTTTTTCCGACAAAGTCAAGGCTATCTTACGGCATTGGTTTAAGTCAAAGCAATACTCAAAGAAGTGTAAAGAAGGACAAACAATGTGATATAGTTTCCCCGGGATTTCTTCCACAATTGCATACCTGGTTTTTACATTCCCTTTCCCTACCCACCCTTCTTCTACTATTCGCATATATACATAACCGTAACAGCAAGATTTAAATATTTTGTATCCATACCTTAAACTATGGCAGAAAACCAGGAAAACGAGGAAAAAGATGAAGAGGAAGAGTTACAACTACCTCAAAAACCCAGTGAAGACTATGTCTCCAATCTAATTAGTGAAATAGAGAGCCAATTGCCCAGTAACATTAATTATGTGACGGGAATAATAGTAGACGAGGACAGGAACCTTCTGGTTATAAAGAACGGTAAACTATACGTAGGGAAAGATGAGAGTTCTGCTATAGAGATTAGAAAGTATGCAGAAGATGCCAATCCCGCTTATTTAGTTAATGCCTTATACATACTCAAGGCAATGATACCGAGTTACAAGGAGTTCTGGAGCGGGGAACTAGAGAAGAAAGCTAAGAAAGAGTTGCAGTCGATTTTCTAAGTCATTCCTCTTCTTCAAGGAATTTTTTAAGTTTCTTTTTCTGTTTCTTTTTTAACGGTTCAACTTCTACGTCATTCTGTGCTTGTTTTTGTTGCATGAACTGTTGTGCTAACATCATTTGCAGTAAATTCCCTCCTCCTTCGCCACCGGGTCTTATTATACCTGCTTGAGTCAGTAGCTGAATCATTTCATTAATATGGTTAAGAGCCATCTGGATATCTTCTAACGTCCATTTACCCTTCAAGTGGTTATCCAGGATTCCTGCTACCGTCTTTACGGCTTCTTTAGTCTTCTGGAGTTGCTCATTAAGTTCTTGGACTTTCTTCTCCAGTTCCTCTACCCTTTTCGCCAAGTCCTGTTGAGGTTGCTCACTCATCTTTTAACACCTCCTCTATTTTACTAGTTATTGTGTCTTTTTGTGAACTCTTGGTGTAAATAACAATATAAGCATAATCATCATCACTCCCGAACTTTACTCTTAAAGCCCTCATGTGGTTTGATGCTCTGGCTTTAGTTTCCTGTAGCGTTTTTTCTAAAATCCTTAATACAACATCAACAAGTGAAACCATAACAACAGCATCTCCATCATCAGTGACATAAGCACTGGCGTCTATTCCTACTTTCTTTAGTTTAGACAAAATTTTGGCATTAACTACTTTCACGTCCTCATCAACTAGCTCTTTCATACCGACCAAAAAGAGCTTTCCGTTCTTGATTTTTTGTTCCCAAACATCCTTATTGATTTCTGCCGTTATTAGTTCGGCGAACTTGTTAAACGGTATACCTACAACTACTGCGTTTTCTGACAAAGCACCGCTTACAGTATCTATACCTGCCTTTTTTAATGATTCAATGAAAACTTTATAAACGTAAGCTACAGACCCCTTTAGTTTTACTTTGTCCATAAATTAGAAAATGGATACAGGATAAAAAAAGGTTACTTTAATAACTTAAACAGTTCGTCCTCTATCTCCGTTAATACCTTTGACATATCAATTGCGTGAGGCTTACCGTTCTTGTCTATGAAGGTATAGATGTACCCACTTGTACCGGTGATTGTACCGGCAGTAGTTCTCTGCATTAACTCCCATAAGTAGTTGTGGTGCATCTCAACTAATGGTTCGCCTTTGTAGTCTAATATGTAGTTCGCAAGCACTTTCTCAGCAAATGCCATTAACAAGCCTTGGAACGTGCCTGGGATACCGTACTTCTCTGCGATATTCTTAACTATTTCTTTTGCTAGATGAGAAGGTGCGTAATCGGTTATCCAGTTATAGGTTTCTTGTTCTGATAACTTTGCTACGGCTCTCATTGCCTCTGGGTTTATCGCAATCTCTTTACCGAGTGTGTGAGCTGTAGTACCTATGTTCATTGTGTACCTCTTTAAGTAATACCTATATACGGATGCGGAACTTAATCTCCTATTCCTTCTAGCCACCTATCCTCACCTCATAACCCTTTTTCAATATCTTCTAATGCCTTATATGCACTCTCCACGGTGCTGAATGTCTTCGTGCCTGCATAATGAGGTGTGGCACTAGGTACTTTAGATTTCATTAAGACTCCGGCATAAGAGTTAGGTAGTGCTGGCATTTTTGTGACTATTGCATCAACAGTTGTAACAACGTTACCCTCATCTAATGTAACACTTCCTATTTGCTCAGCAACAGCCGGTACCAATTCTTTTAACTGGTTACCTACCTCAGCTAATATCTTCTTTATTACGCTTGAAGGAATCCCTCTGGATAGGTACTTCGTAACTAAGAAGGAAGCGGTTTCCTTATGTGTTAAATAGACTGCGTAGATACTTTCATTGATAATTTGCCAGAGAGGAAATGTTGCACCCGCACCTGCATATTTAACTAAAGTAGGTCTTAAAGCGTTATGCACTTTGTTATATATTTCTTCGAATACATCGCGATAGTTACTGTACATTTGTTCTACTAATTCTTGTGCGTACTTATCTCCCATATAATTCTGGAAAATCCCGTAGAGTTTGCCCTTATACCTGGTTGGTGTATCATTCCTTACATCAAATTTCTTATGTGATTGCCTACCAGCCATACTACTTCATATACGCTTCTGCAGAACGGAATATATAAATATTTGGATACAGATAATAGCATAATATGCTGACAAAGACACAATTTGTCAGATGCGTATATTTACTGTTAGCGAACTCGCGAAAATACTCAATACCCCAAGCGATAAGGATTGCTTATATGTTGTTGGATAGAACTAGGGTAGTGCCTAGGACGAAAGAGAGGTTACTCATCCTATTAGACGAACTGGACTCGGGTAAAATAACTCCCAGAGAATTTGTCAAGAAACTGTTTAAGGAATACCCTCCTCCATCAAAGAAAGTGAAAATCCTAAGCCTCAAGATATGTGATTAGTAATTATTCATTACGGGGTTAAGGGCTACTGCGTTATAACGCTTCGGGATATAACTTGCTGATATGGATATGTTAGGCACGCTATAATACCCTGATGCAATGATTGGGATAGCGTTAGTTGATGTGGAAAAACTAATCCTTGATATATTCAAACGTTTAAGCTCTGATATACGCAAACGAATAACATTCATTTTTGAACAAGTCCTCCAGAGAAGATGGGATATATAAAACTTTCCTTTTCGCAGTACGTATACACTTTAGCCCGACGATTTTATTCTCAACTACTACAGGATAAACGTGACCGACTTGAAAGTTATCCTCAAGTGCTTTGGGTATGTAAAGGACTTTCTTGTTCCCAATCTCTCTTAAACAGAGACTCACTCGTAAAGCACCCCGTAAACCCCGCACGGTATCGCTTTATTATACATGAAAGCGAGCTTAAGACACCACGCAATAGCTTCAATTGACATGGGGTTCATGTCGTACTTAACTAGTACTTTTACGATAGGCTCACCGTTATCATTAAACCCTGTCCTCGTCTTAATTACCTCAGCTTGGTCATGGAAGAATAATTCCCTACCCAACCACACAAAGACTGCATTATTAGTAAGAGAGAAGGGTGGCTTAACCTCTATCATTGAAGCCGAAGAGTACCCCAGCCTGGTTAATAACTGAGGCACGAAGACCGTCTTGGGGTCGTAAACCTTAAGGTAAGCAAGGACGACGTCAAACACGTTAGTGCAAAGCTCATACCTGCGGTTATACTCATTCAAGAAGTCATACTCAAACCCGTTAAGGCAAACATAAGACTTCCCGGATTCCTCGAATTGGTCGTAAATCTTCTTAGCTAGCTCATAGGTACTGGGCTTACCTAAACCAATGCTTTCCATATTACTCACGCACCTCTCTTTTAGTTATAACTTCCCTACACTGGTCAATAAACTTTCCTATTTTACTTACACATTCGGGGTCTGCACATTCCATAGCCAGAAGAGTAAGCACATTTTCAGCTATGTCCCATTGTTTCGCAAAAATTGCCTCCATAAACTTAACAGTGTCCTTATTGACTCCCATGTACTTAACTATTTCGTAGCATTCGGGGTACCTTGATTTAACGTAGTCCCTAGCCCTATGATATTCAGTACCTCTCGCTAAAACTTTATTATTCTTAAGGGATAATGATAAAATTATCCTGTCAAGTTCGGAATCAATATCCTTAGGAGGTACAGACGGAGTTGAAACAATGACTCCCGAAGCCATCTTCCCCAATTCCTCGCAAAGCTTCTTACCCTCGGTATAAAGTTGTTGAGCATTGGGGTATTGGTAAAAGAAGGGCATGCTGTAAGCAAAATACATGTTAAGAACGGGGTCGTAGAACATATGAAGGTGGTCTTTAGCAACAGTCACGTTAATAGAAACCTCATTACATTGAACCAGAGCAACACCCTTGATGTAGTAAGTGTTGTACCTACGTTCAATCCCGTTCTTTTTCGCGTAGTCCAAGAGCTTTACGAATATCGAAGGGTTCCACTGTGGCATAATACTCCTTGGATTTAATTTTAACTTTCTCACTTAAATCTTCATACTCCTCCTTACTCATTGTCAGAGCATGCTGTACCTCGTACCGTAACTCGTGCTTGGATAATTCCCATACACGGAAACAGTGATTATTATCAACACATAACGTATATTCGTCTATCGGGTCTATCGGCAGACCTACAAGGTTCTCCTTATAACCGTGAGCATTCAAGTAAATTGGGACAACGCCGATAGCCATGGCTTCAATAGGAGGTAACCCGAAACCCTCACTCTTACTTAACGCGAGGAAGAACTTAGCCCTAGCATAAAGTTCGTATTTAGTCTCTTCCGTCAAACTAAAGGTGTGAAAATCCGGATGTCCTAGGTTACCAACAATAATAGTCTTATTCCTAACGTTGAATTCCCTAGTTATTTCATCAACGAGGGTTAAGTTCTTCCTATCAAAAAAGCGTGATTCACCGAGCGTCACAAAGAGTTTATCCTTTTTCACGTTAGGAAACAAGGGCTTTATGTGTCTTTTAATGACGGCAATAGGCTTTATCCCTACCTTTGAAAACATTACATAGTTCCAATACGATGCAACAACGAAGTTTTCATACTGCCTTAACTCCTTCGTATAATAAAGAGCATCATAAACAGTGTCACCCCAAAGTATACAGTTGACGTCATTGACGTACTTGAACCTTTTCAGGAACATGATAGGGTCGTCAATACAAACATCTGCTTCAAACGGGTTATGGGTAACGACATAGCCTTCATAAATTGCGACTTGGAAATAACTACATTGCTCGCAAGGTACGTAAGCTTTCATGCGTATACAGTCACCAAACGAGTTTTTATTATTTAATGTATCCAGTAAATGTTTTATATATAATAAGTATTATTAACACGTGTCTGGACTACCCATTAATACTGTAGTTAATACTATTAATAGCATAAATTCCGGAAACGTGACTGAAGCAAAATATGTATCCAATACAAATAATAAATCCAGCACGAATCCTAATAACGGGGACAGCCAGATGTCCTACAGCAACATAGCCTCAAGCCTAACTTCAGTAGTAACATCGTTAGTATCAGCAATAACTAATTTCTTAGCCGGAGTAGCGAACTTTATAGCACAAAACGCAGACATCTTCGTAGCTCTAGCCGTAGCAGGAATTATAGTAGGTGTAATAACCAGATTTGCATCAAGCCTACCATTCGTTGGTTCATTCCTAGGCTACTTAGGTCTCTAAAAAAAGTAAATAGCTTTTTTTTATACACCTTCTTGGCATATTTTCGATTTCTTCAATTCCGATACGTGAGTACAAAGAGCTAGTATGATTAAATTAAGTTTCTTATTCATATCACTTTGGTTTATCGCTTCAACGAGTAAATTCTTAAATTCCTCAGAATGGACGTACTCTTCAAACTGTTTCCTAATATCCTGTTCACGTTGCATTTCAATCACTTTTTTCAATCTGTACAGAGTATAAACTATAGTAACAACGTAAAAGGAACTTGAAATTAGGTAATAGACCTCAAGGCTCATTATAGGTCACAGGACTTTTTCCTCCCACTCTTTTGCAATACTCAAGTAATTATACCTTTCCCTATAAAGTATTGCACGGTTTTCTAAATTCTCTTTCTTCCTATCAAGGCTCCAATTAGCCAATGCGGTCACCAGTTGACGATATGCGTCCTCAGGGTCTGGGTCTAGAAAATACCCCACGTGAAATGGGTTAGTATACCATAACTTGACCTTCCTAGGGGCTTTTACCCAATAAACATCATTCTCATCTAAAACCCACTCACTCCAAGCACCCTTTTCAGTTACAACAACATCGAGACCTAAAGACAGTGCTTCAATGACCGGAATCTCAAACGCACCACCACGGACTGGATAGAACAAAATATCACACCCGGCAAAGAGGCTATAGTACTCGGGGTCGGGCAAAGGAGTCTTTACGACGTTCATCCCCCTTATTTTTTCCTCAAGCATATTAGAAACTAAGATAAGGTGATAAAAGTGGTAACCCGAGTCCATTAGCTCACGAAATACCTTAACGACAACATCTCCTCCTTTCCTGTCCCAAGAATGAGGCAAAATGGCTAAAACACAAGGGTGGGGCATTTCCTTAGGAGGGTAATAAAACATGTCCGGGTTTAAGGCGTGAGGAATAACGTGAATAGGCTGTGGAATTGACACCTTGAGGGAATAAAACCCTTGTTTACTCCACTGTGAAGGTACGACTATCTCATCCACAGGCTGTTGTCTGAAGAAGTATAATGCAATCGGTGATAAAGCGTCAGTGTCCGAGACTTCAAAAACGATGTTCTTACCGTGTTTAGGAATCCCTTTCCAAAACAAGACGGTATTAAAAATAGTGTAGTAGATATAATCATCAAACCCGGGTTGTAAATTAGCTTTCGCAGTCTTATCCTTATCAAAAGGGACTACGTCATGTCCTAGCTCCTTAAGACCCTTCTCTAATAGCATCGCTTGCCTCCCGAAACTCGTATCCTTAAAGTCACGGACTAGTGCAATTCTCATAGATAAAAAACATTAGAACTTCGATATAAATAAGTTGTGGATTAAAGAAAAGAAGATAACATGATTGCGAGTGACATTAAGGATGCGAATATAATTAATAAGTGCTTCATTACAGAAACATCGTAAACATATTCGGCTTCATAATAACGGTCTCCTTCGTACTGTATTTTATTAAAAATCTTGACTCTGAACTTGTCCCAACAAGCTAACCAATAATCATCACACGACCCTACGTCAAATTTTTTACATTCCTGAAAAAGAAAATCGGTACATTTTTCCCTATCTCCTTCTTTCTCACGTCCTTCAATAGTTACAAATAACTCTCTTTTAATAACTTTCCAACTCATAATAATTTGTTACATCACATTTTATATATAAAAGTTTGTATCCAATAAAGTTATAAAGAAATAAAAACTCCGATATAGGAATTTAATAAAATGACACGTATTGTGACGTTTTTGGGAAAAGCACAGTACCTAAAAGAAGCAATAGAAAAAAATAAGCTGACAGATGTGTTTGTAGATAGGTCATACGTTATAGGAGAAGTATATTATGACAAGAATGTCAATTATCATTACATCGATACGGGAATAAAACCCAGTAATGACGACAGAATCGAGATGATCAACAGGAGGATAAGGATAGCGAAAATAATTAAGGAAATAATTACAAGGATAAACGATAACATCTTATTTCTGGATAGTGACGTTATTATAAACGACATGCAAAACTTACTTAAACAGTTAGAAAACGTAAACGTGACGACCGCTATCGCTATCCCTGCAAGAGCGAAACCGACTAATTTTATAGTAATCTTTTTCCAATCAACCAACTTCTACTTACCACTAGCGTGGAAGCCGAAACTGGAAGAAGTATTGAATAACTACCTTAACAATTCCCTCTACACAAACAACCCGGTTGACATATTCATACACAACCAATTACAAAGCCAGACAGTGTATATTAACGGAGTGTGCCATTATATTAACGGAGTGAGGTACTGCATATAATGATAATTTCCAAACAGTGCATCAATTGTAGCTTTGACATTGTCGCAACTCAGTTCTACAACTGGGTAAAAATTAAGAGTAAGGATATTGTATTACAGAAAATAGGATGTAATGGAGATATCGAATTCATTGATGTGAATTTATGGTGGACACAATGTAGGAGTATAGATAATGAAGAGTCGCCACACAGTGTAATAAGGGGTGATTCCCCTTATTTGTACATTAAGGACGTAGAGAGGAAGGAAGACCACCTATTAATTACTACGTCGCGTTATAACGCCGGATTATTTTCTAAATTGTTCAAACGCATAGAAGTAGTGCCACATCCTTACGACCCGGAAGAAGTAAGAATAGTTGATAACGTAAAGGAGAAAAAGTTTGACGTCATAACTATAGGATATAACACTAAAGACGACCATAAAGGTTTAACGGTAACAAGGAAAGTAGCGAAAGAGTTAGAGCTAAAGTACATTGAAATAAGTAATGAGTGTAATGGACAGGAGTGGTGCATCAAGTTCATGTCATTACCACGGACTGAATTGTATAGGTTAATAGCCCAATCACGATTTTACTTAGCATTATCCCATACTGAAGGTTTCGGGTTACCGGTGTTAGAGTCAATGGTAGCAGGTACGATACCGATTTTTGTAAACGGTCACGCGTTTAGTGAATACGCAGAAGGGATACCCATACCGGCATATAAAACTAGAGAAGACTGGTTTGAATACGAGTATGAAGACGTTGTAAAAGCAGTAAAATACGCGATATCGATGTCGGAAAAGGAGTATAAAGAATTATCGGAGAAAGTGAAAAAGACGGCAAGGTTAAAATTCAAACCCGAGAAAATTTATGAACTCATTTCTTCTTCTCTTCCTTATTCACGTCATTCTTCTTAACGACGGATATCCTTATCTCATCTTTGATCTTAATTTTTCCCATACTTTTTTATTTTGAATCGGAGTATATAAAGTTAGTATGAGTTTCATTGAAGGAATTGAGAAGGACATTACTAATTTCTTCAGCGGAGCTAGTGATACCTTTAGCGGAGTAGTGAATTTCGGAAGTAATATAGTAAACGGTATACAAAACGCCGTGCAGGGAGTAGTTCACTCAATCGCCAATATTGCACAGGGACTATATAACGGATTAATGTCAATAGGGAGTGATATAGCGAACGTTTTCGGACAACTAGGAGGGGCAATATGGCACGGGTTAGTATCATTCGCAACATCGTTCGGTTCGTTCTTCTATGAGGCTTTCCATATTGTCGCCAGTGCAGTTTACGGTGCATTCCAAAGAATAGGCAGTGCCTTTGAGTACATCGGAAAATGGGTATGGAGCGGAATAACACATATTGGAGACGCTTTACATAGTGCAGGCGAATGGTTGTATAATGGATTTGTCGCAATAGGGTCTGCATTATCACAACTACCCGTAGTATTCAGTAGCATTTACGCGGATATTAAGAATTTCTTTGCAGTAATATGGAACGGTCTAGTTACGGTTGGTGGCGACATACTTAATGCGTTAGTATCATTCGTACAAGGTGTTGAAGGTCTATTTAACGGAGCTATAGATTATGTAGGTAACGTATTTAACGATTTAATGTACGCACCTGAGGACGCATCAAAATATGTAGTATCTAAGGTAGCATCAGTACTACCGAAAGTAGTTGCTTATAACCTATTCTTTGAGGAAATGAAGTCCCTTGACAGGCTGGCAGAAAATTTGGCTACTAAGAAGACACTTGCACCAATCCTGTTAAAAATAGGGTCTCCGTTCATTGCAGGGTTTACTTCATTAATGGCTGAGTCGGCAATAGGTTCGTTCTTCCCTGAAATCGTTGGCGTTAGTGCAGTACCGAGAAAGCAGGTAACAACGCCACCTAAATCCAGTATTTCCAGCAGTATCAGCATACCCAACCCATTCCAGCCAGTACCTACAACCTATACACCACCACCAATAACTCAACCACCTCCTGCATCAGTACAATTACAGCAAGCACAGACATTTGAGAAATATGTAGTTGGAGTTAGGGAGAACGATGAAGAATTACTAACAGAATTACCAACTGTTAGCAACAAGATAGTATCACCGTATCCTAATAGTGTTACGGCAATTGACCAGTTAAGTGTTAACGGATACATTGTACAAATAACTAGGGAATTCGTGTCGTTCAGTACAATAAACGGTATATATGTATTACCGTATGCAAAATTAAGGATAACTAAATTAAGCGAAGAGGATACTGTAAACGTGAATTTTGCAGGAGGAGTAAGCATACAGACCTACTTATTAGGGATACCGATATGCTTACCACCTGCAACTAATGCACCTACAAGTAACATCAGCGGTGCAATAAACGAGGGTATCGAAAGCAACGTGCAAATGTGCCTAGAGATAGGGAACGTTATGGGAGATTCCTTATTAGCATCAACGTCACTATTCTCAAGTGGCATATTACCGGCAGAATATACACAACAAGACACTGTTACAACGTCAACGTCAATATTCTCAAGTGGTATATTACCGGCAGAATATACACAACAAGACACTGTTACAACGTCAGTATCAATATACGCCAGTTCATCGGCACCATAACATAACCTTAATAAAGCCATTGACAAAAATAATGATATGCAGTGTAACAAATTAGGTTCAGAAAAGAAGTTCCCAAAGGTTAGAACTAAAGTTACCGGATTCTTGGTAGCTAAGATTGAAAAGCGTAGCATACCGGAGCAAGTTATAATAATGAAGAAAAGGAACACTATATTAACAACGGGATTACAAAACTTACTTAATGCATTTCAAACATACATGTCGGGAGTAAATTACGTTGGGGAAAGCGCGTCATCACCAGGAATCATTATAACTACATCAACAGGACAACAGATAACCCTATCTTTTCTTACTCCACCAGTAGTTTCCGTAACAAGTGATTCTGCTATATTATCATTCACAGTCAGAGATGATAGTGTAAATTCATATACCGCAACAAGTGAGGAATTAATAACAACAAGTGCAGGATATAACATTCCGATAGCCACCGCGAGCCTATCTATAACTAAAAATTCCGATGAAATATTGACAATGACATGGGTAATAATAATATCGATATCAACGTCAGGTAATATTATATATATTCCAACATTGATACCCCAATCGGGTGGTAGTAATTGTGGTCAACCTTCTAGCGGATGTAGTTATTGTACAGAAAGTAGCGCAAATTCGGAATACACAAATTTTAATAATATTTGCGATACCAGCACACTAGTTGGGTTATCAGCACAATATCAACAAACAAACTTTATAACATCAACATTATTTACTGACATATTTTATAATACTTACAGTAAAGGGTCACCAAACTCATTTGTACAAGTAGTAGGAACGACATTAATAATTTATACTATATACTGCATGCCGTATTTTCTTGCAGGAGTAAACAACTTTTTCACTTATGACCCTAGTACTGAAAAACTATGTTATTTTAACAACCAGAATTTTACGCCCGTATACCTCCAAGTATACTCCCCAACTGAAACAGCACCGTATATAGGTGTCCAAATTGAGTTTACAACATAGAATAAGAGGAGAAGTAACCCTATATACTACTAAGGGTAAAATTATTAAACGTAATACTATAGTAAACCTTTCGGTATTACTAAATCTAATAGCTTATACAACATCAACGCCATCCAGCATTCTGACTCCATTAATCCAGACTAATGCAGGGTCTGCAAATGCAACCTACTCGCTACAACAATACGAAAACGGTTACATGATAATTTTCACTGCAACATTTCAATCACCTATAAACATCATAAGTGCATTCCTATACCCCTATTCAATGTCATTATTTAAACAACCATTGGCATCAGTAACTTATACTAAAGAAGTTACGGGAGTGACACAAATAGAATGGGCAATTTACGTCCAAGACGACACGGGAGTATTACTAAACTTAATACCACCACAAATAATACCCAATACCAATTTTGCCGAAATGATGTACGTTGATGATAATAACGCGAACGCGTTACTTAACCTAAATAACTACAGCAGATATTTATATGCGTACTTCCAAGACCCCACAAACAGTAACCCAATAACGTATCTCAACATCCATTTCTTCACATTCCTTCATTACACAACAACACCATCAGCAGTAACAATAAACAACAAATTCGCACTACAACTAGTACCCGCATCAGGCGGTCAGAACGCCGTTTTCTATTTCTTGTGGAATTCACAAAACTTTAGGATGCAGTTCACTTTTAGTAGTGCTTCATCACCACCAGCAGATGGGTTCACCATATGCCTTTATAGTACTACACCACCGATAGCATTCAACACATCAACACCATCCGGAATGCAAAACGGAACTTTAGCATATGGTTCCGGAGACCAAATCGTAGTAGAATTTGACCCATATGCATCACAGCCGATTTCGGTAACATGGTGGACATCATCTGGGTATAAACAGACATTATTATCAGTTAGTGGAGCAGGAACCGGTGTATCAATGACTGCAGGAGACATATTCGAAATATCGATACAAGTATCAGGAACAACAATGACAATAACAGTGACAGACTTAACTACGGGAACTACAATAGCATCACAAACCGTAACATTACCGTTTACTCCACCAAGTACCTATTACGTAATTGTAACTACTAGGACTGGAGGTAACTATGCAAATTGGTCATTAGTAAACATACAAAGCTGGTACCCATACTCAATACAATTATCTATTAATTACACATCACCACAGTTATTACCTATAACTGCCACATATAATACGGATTAGGTGAAGCAAATGAAAGTAAGAGTAACCGGCGAAGTAGAAATAAGGGACTCGGAAGGTCACGCCTATAGGTATAAGAACCAAGTCCAACAACAGTTAATACAAGCAATAATACAGTATGCACAAATAGGAGGGACGATTTCAAATTACGCATATACAATTCAGTTATTATCAAACAATACAATAGTAGGGTCATACCCAGGCTCACTATCCTATAAGCAAGTATCAACAACATTACAACTAATATTCACATTCGTAATAATTAACGCACCATCCTCAACAAACGTATTACAGCTATACTTATCATCATCACTAGGGACTTTTCTAGTAGCACAAGCAAGTAACATTACACTACCATCGGGGACACTTCAAATAATATGGACAATATCGTTCAACATATCAACAAATGACTATTATACACCGTATTTAATTTTCGCATTCTTCTCACCACCATCAAACCAGACACCGTTTACCAATACTCCGTTACCAAACGTACAATATGCAATGAGTACAATACAAAGTATAGGATACCTAACATCACCACCGACATATTACGTAACATATAACGGGCAATACATCCAAGTAACGGTGTCATTCACTAACAATTCAATACTGATTTCTTATCAGTTCCAAAGTGCAACATCACAAGTAACGTACACTAACTTAGGAATTGCGGTAACCGCAAGCAGTGGATATGTGAACTTAATACCGCCGGTACAACAAGCAACAATACAAGTAGGACAGCTAGCGTTAATATATTATAACGCCACATGGGTAACATCATAGTAAAACATTTTTTAATCAGACCTTCAATTTTTACATATGGGACTAACAGGTTTAGGTAAAATATTTGCTCAAGTTATTAGACAGATAGCTAAAGGATTACGTTATATTGGCAATAAGATTTCACATTATATAAAACTAGGTATACATTATCTATTCGAATATGCCAAAGCGTTCTATCATTACATAGGAAGACTATACAGAACTTTCCAGGAAGACCCAATTAGGTTCATGCAGTTCGCAGGGTCATTAGCTATCATGATTTACTACGGGGTGCTATAATGCCGGAACTTGACCCCGAAACAGTGAAAAAAATCATACTGAACAGCATACAAGGAGGTGACGTTGATAATAATGGAAACTTAATAGCAAAAATATCACTCAAGAAATTGTTACAACAGTTCGGTACAGATATGACGTTCCTGAAAATAACACTTGACGGCGATAAGATAAACCTTTACATTTCCGCGAAAGTGCCATTGGAACCAATAAAATTGACAAACGGACTAACAATAGACTTAAACGAATACTCGGAAGACGCAATAGTCAAACTACCGTTAAAAAAGAAGTTCATAGAAGACTTTATTAAACTGGCAAACATGCCAATTGTTGGAATTGAAGAAGTTAAAGTAGGCGACACTTCTGACGTTGTAATTAAAGTTAACACAGGGAGAAAAGTAGCACCACAACCAACACCAACAGGAGGTGGAATCGACTTTTGAGCGTTTTAAGCGAATTAATTTGCAGTCAAATACAGTTGAATTTCTATTACCATAGTGGAGATTATATTAGTATTACTGACTTATATCGATTATTAGGAAAATGCACATCAACACCAGACCTAATGCTAAGAAAATTAATAGAATTAGGCATAATTACAATGACCGATAAACAAGGCGTGGTGCAATTAAAATGACATTATCACAAGAGTACCTATCAGCAGTATCAACAATGATTATATTCGGACAAAACCAGAAAACGACTATGTTTAACTATTACTACTATAGCGGGTCAACATTCACAACTTATCCACCAACAGGAATAGTGGCAGTACTAAAAAATAACGGCAACGTGGTAGCAACATTGAAAGGGTACCAAATATCATTAAGTTTCAACAGTGTACAATTCCTATTTTATGACACGAGTGAAAACGCCTATAGTTTTAATGAAGTAGATATCTACACTGAGAATAACGGAGTACTGCAGTACCTAGTTTCAAAAAGCACGGGACTAAACTACTCAAAATCACCAAGCGAAGCAGTGACCATATACTTTACACTTGAGATTCAAGATACACCATCAATATATGTTAATTACTCATTCCTATACTTATTAGTCCCGGGGCTAGTTTTCCAGAACGTGTTTCCGTTCAAAAACTACGTCGGTATAACAGGGTTCAGAGTCTGCGGAGTAAACGGGACAGTATCATTAGTAGGGACGGGGTTAATACCGAACGGGTTCGAGATACTGCTTCAACTATCTACAACAGGCAACGGGACACCGACAATAATAGCATTAACAACACCACCACCACCGTTAAACAGATTACCATCACCAGCGCCAACACCAACAGCAACGATTAATGAATACGTATTTGTTGCAACATTAAACGTGAAACTGCCACCAACATCAAGCCAAGTAACATACCCCATAGTAATCGGACTAACGTATGAGGTGGTATCATGATATCTAAAGAAGTTCTGTTGACAATACTTAATTACCTTGCAAACGGTGTAGTGACCGTTGAAACGTCATCAACGCAAGCAATAACAAAACTGGCACCATACCAGATAATAGCAATAATGAAAAACGGTAACGTCACGGTATCAAGGACAACAATAACGTCAATAAATGTAAGTGACACAGTTAGTGCCAACCAAGAGGAAACATTAACAATAAGGTACAGCGGGACAGATGCGTCACCGTTCACTTACACTACCGATGAGATAGAGATATGGGCATCAACGCAATCAGCCTTGTTATACAAAATCGCGGACATACAGTTAAGTCAACCACTATCAAAAAGTGAACATGACTACTTGAACATAGAATATGAAATAACTATAATAGCCGGAGCCAGTTATACTACTACTAGTGTATTATCAAGTTACACGAAAGTTGTCACATTCAAGACATTAGTTGCACCTATATTATACTTCTTCGGACTTTTCCTAGTACCATCATGGAACAACGTATTACAACAAAACCCGACTTTCCCACAATCACAACTAGCCAACTTAATTAACCCGTCAGTATTTCAGGGAATAGACGCAATGTATGTAGGGAGCGACCAAATAACTATAATATCAAAGTTGGTAGGGTTCGGTAATTCACAAGTAAACTTTGTAGTAAACGGGCAAGTCTATTCGCCGTACTCAAACGTACCGGTCTATATAGGTATTACGACACCTAACGGGTTACTGGTAATAGCCTATAACTATTATAGCGGAACAATAAACCAATACGTGTCAATAAAAATATCTACAACATACGGTAACGCAACAGTAATTAACCAGTACGAGACACAAACTACGGGTGGGAGTCCATGACAATATCAGCAGAATATAAATCACTATTACAGACACTTCTAGTTAACGGGTACAAAAGTGCTTACTATTATTACTACGGATACCAGAAATCTGCCTTCATATTCAATTTCCCTACAGGAATAGCATTGATACCCAGACAGAATGGAGTACCGAAAGCGATGGCACTAGCAAAAATAAACTCAATAGTAGAAAACGGAGGCGAATTATCAATAACATTTGAAGCAACATTTACAACCGATTTTATTGCTAATGAAATCGATATGTATGCAGTAATAGGAAATACTATACTGTACAAGATAGCATACGTAACGGGGAACTTTACATCATCAACGGACGATAACTTATCGGTAGAATGGACTATAGAAATTGTGGTAAACTCAATATTTAACGTAGGTCAAAGCACTGTAACGTCATATTTACTACCAATAAATAACTGCACATCACTAAACGGTCAATTATTAGTGTACCCGTATTTCGTACACCTAATCATTGCATATACGTTAATACCATCAACCCCATTCACAGTACAGTCACAATTTCCCAACATACCG
>Ga0080003_1000562_pt1 | contig 24127 bp, 21 predicted proteins | sample JossMetagenome_FD_69206 | JGI IMG/M metagenome (GOLD analysis project Ga0080003, IMG submission 69206) | Hot spring microbial communities from Joseph's Coat, Yellowstone National Park, USA - JC2_E (SPADES assembly) (version 2) | ecosystem: Environmental > Aquatic > Thermal springs > Hot (42-90C)...
TCCATCCATAAATTTCTGAACAGTCGGATAATGAGATATATATTCCAGAGATAATTGATCTATAATAGTTTGGTTATATTCCACCTCAGCTATTAATTCATGATAGGATAAAATAGATCTTGATTGCAAGCAAAACAAACAATTGCCATTGTGAATAAATTCTCTTATAGAACTTGTTAGAATACTCGGGCATAGTTCTTTTGGCAATCATAAAAGTAATATCAATAAATTTATAAACATCGTTGTTCATACCAACCTTGAGTATTTTTTGTCATATTAGGATATGAGATAAATACGACAAAAACCCTCTTCTTTAAATAATTTTCTAAGGATTTCTACTGAGCTAGAAATGGAAAGAATTTAAATACAAAACAAAAAATAGTTAAATTTCTAATGCAACTATATAAAGAAAGTAATAAGGTTTCGAAAAAATAATATTCAGTTATTAATATGCTTATATTAAAAAAACGTCAAAAGTTTTTTCTTTAACTATATTCCCAAATGTTAAGTGGGGCCGATCGGATTCGAACCGACGACCAACGGGTTATGAGCCCGTCGCTCCACCTGGCTAAGCTACGGCCCCAGCATAACAGATAATAAACATATTGTATTTAAAATTTAGTCTCTGGGAACTACTTCTCAACTAAAACTTCAATGATTTCTGCTTCAATAACAAACTGTTGCCTGTACAAAATATTCCATACAAACCAAATGCAACGATCTTCACAATTTCGAATTTGAATGCCCTAGCCCTACTTTTATCAACCTCATTTTCCTTATGTTCTTGAATACATTATCAGGAATGCATAATGACATCTGTAGTGATTGGGAATTCACTTCATATAGCCATAATGAGCCATAATGCTTCTTGAGTTTGATGAGCATATTTTGAGTGTCCAGATAGCTCAGAGATGACTTCTCTGCATCTTTATTTTTTTATACTATCTGTTTCATTCTCCTAGAAAGTGATTGTAAAAGAATCTGCGAATACAATAATTATTTTTCCAATAAGACATTCTCTTTTTCATTAGGTTATAATTTCACTCTGGTAGACACTATCTTAATTTATTGATATAAAAATAGTATTTATAAAATTTTTATAGGATAAGAATGCATATTTAATCGCTAAAGCAATTGAGATTTACAGCTTCCCCAAACACCTGATATCTTTAAAATTTTTTTAATAACAAATTTATTTAGAGAATTCATATACCATATTAATGGAAATTTTTCCGTACAGGTTTAGAAAATACCAGAAAGAACTAATAAAATTCATTGAAAAGAATAGCGATCGCTATAACATTTGCATTCAGGCGCCTACAGGATTTGGAAAAACAATCATAGTTCTTTCTTCCTTAATAAAGAAAAATAAAAAAATTGTTTGGGTAGTGAGAACGGGTACTGAAACTGACAGACCTATTGAAGAATTAAAAATAATCAATGAAAAAAAGGGAAACAAATATTCAGGCCTGAGCTTCAGAGGAAAAAGGGATATGTGCCTTTACATAAACGATAAATTGAAGGAAAAGGATCTTAATTACGATGATGTATCCTTTTTCTGCGAAAAAAATAGAAAAAATTGTCCTTATTATAGAAAATTGCAGGATTTTAATTATATTTTGGGAAAAACTATGCTTTATTCAGAAATACTTGAATTCTCTAAACTGAACGGCATTTGTCCATATTATTATCAAAGAAAAATCGCACCATATGTGGATGTACTATCAATAAACTATAATTACATAATAAACAGAAACATTCTTTACTCTCTAAGAAATATTCTCGATATAAAAGATGCTTATCTTGTTTTAGATGAAGCTCATAACCTCCAGTTTGCTTCTATGAACATCAATAGTGATTATATAAGCACAGTTTCTATAGAGAGGGGAATAAATGAACTTGAATACATAGATTCTGAAAAAAGAAGTGATGCATGGGAATTCCTGAACGATCTGAGATTGATCATTTCAAGGTACATTGGTAAAAAAAGAGAAATGGAAATAGATTTTGAATATTTTATAAATGAAATAAAAAATCTTGATGAAGGGATTGCTTTGCTCAAGGAACTTGGAACAAAGATAAAGAATAAGATGTTGAAAGAAGGAAAAAGGCCTGCAAGTTCTCTCTATCATATCTCAGAATTTCTTGAAAAATCAATAGAAATGATGCATACGGAGGGAATTGTATTTTTCATAAAAAGGGAAAGAAATATTTATTCAGTTGAGATGTGGGATATGAGGTCTTCTGCAGTTTTATCCCCTTTATGGAAAAATTTCAGATCGAACATCTTCATGTCTGGTACTCTTGAACCAATAAATGGATTTGCAGAAGTGATAGGTCTTGGTAATTACAAAGCTGTTAAAGTTGATTACGAAATTAAACCTGAAAAAATAAAATCGTTCATACTTTACGGTTTATCAACTAAGGGTGAAAGAATATCAAAGGACATGGTTAAGAAATATGAAACAGTACTAAGACATTTTATTGAAAAATTAAAGGATAGAAATATTGCAATATTTTCCGCCAGTTACAGGATTCAGGACGTGCTCGTTAAACTCGTTCCAGAAGATGTTATGGATAGAATATTTGTTGAAAAGGAGGGAATGAGCGGCAATGAGTCGAGAAAAATTCTTGACTCCTTTAAAAAAATGGCATATTCAGATAAAAAAGGGATTCTATTTGCGAGTGCATCGGGAAGATTTGCTGAGGGTGCTGATTTTCCTGGAAAGGAATTGGAGGCAGTTTTTCTGGCAGGTATACCGTTTGAAAAATTAACAATCAAGACTGAACTTTACATTAAATATTTTGAAAGTATTTATGGAGAAAATGGCAGATATTACGCATACATAGTACCTGCACTAAGAAGGGCATCCCAGGCGATAGGTAGAGTGATAAGATCTGAGGATGATTATGGCATCTTTGTACTTGCTGATGAAAGATTCTCAAAAGAGGAATATTTCAATCTTTTACCATCATACATAAAAAATAATTCAAAATTGATCAGTTATGACGAGTTTTTAAATGTCGATTTAAAATTTTAATGGATGTTTCTAATATTTCATTTATTTTTTCTTTATCAAAACCATATTTTTTTAGAACTTCAACCTGATCCTTTCCACCCGTTATTTCCTTAATTATTTCTGAAACCTTATCATAACCAAGTTCTGATGAAAGGGCTGTTAAAATTTCGGGGCTTTTAAACGCAAGATCATGCATCCTTTTTTTGTTTGGATTAATCATTTTTATAACAAAATCCATCTTTTTTATTGATTCATTTAGCAACCTTATTTCTTCCAAAATATCATAGCCAACAAGAGGGATTCCCATACTGAGCTCAAATTCCCCTAGCAATGATGCCTGCAGAATTGCAAAATTAAGACCAAAAATCTGTGCGTTAGCCTGCATTATGGCCTCAATTGTAACCGGGTTTGTTTTTCCAGGCATAATGCTACTTCCTTCAATATTAATATTTTTAAAATCTATTTCACCTATTCCTGTGAATGGGCCAGAGAACATTAATCTGAGATCCTGAGCAAGTCTGTTTAAATCTATAGAAACTGCAGTTAATGATGCGCTTAATGAATAAATATCAGTGATAAATTTCATGCCAGCACCTCTATCCCTTAATAGTTGAAATTTCTGGCCATAATAATTTCCAAGTTCTTGGATAACAAAATTTGAAAAATGATCATTAACATAACTACCTATTCCAACGGCACCACCACCAATTGGTAAACGTAATAATTCACTAGATATCTTTTTGATGTTTTTTAGATCTGAATCAAAACGATAATAATATGAAAGTATTTCGAGGCCTAGTGTAACTGGAAGGGCATCCCTTAAATGTGTTCTTCCTGGTTTTATCAAATGTCTATATTTTTCAAATAATGTTTTTAAATCTTGAATAAATAATTCCATTGATGGAACAATTTTTTCCCTGATTTCAAGGAATGCAGCAATTCTAATTGCGCTTGGAACAACGTCATTTGATGACTGTCCTTTATTCACATGATCATTTGGATGTATTTTCATTTTTGCAATTTCGCCTGCTTTTTTAGCTATTAATTCATTAAGAATCATATTGAGGCCTGTACCAGATCCCGTCTGAAAAACCTCGATTCTTATACCTTTTTTCATTTTCAATTCCTCACAGGCGTTTAATATTGCAAGATAAACATTTTCCTGTATATTACCCAGAGCATAATTTGCCTTGGCTGAGAATTCTTTAATGCTTAACATTACTTCTATTATCCTTTCCTGAAAGAAATTATTTGTAGAAAGAAAATATTTTTTAGATCTTTTTGTATAGATCATGGTTCCTCAACATACCTTTTCTTTATTATGATGTTGTAAAGAAGCCATATGTAAACAATGATTAAAATTAAACTGATTGTAATTGCTGTTATTACCCAATAATCGTTTATTTCCATTATTTTATTTATGAACAAACTAGCTGGTATTCCTGAATCACCTGTAATTATCATATAAGGGTATCTTGAATAATCGTTTAAAAATTCTCCAACTGGTAATGTAATGAGTGAAAGGATAGAAAGTATAAGCGGAGAATAGATGCTCTTTTTATTTTTATAGAAATAAAAACCATTGATGTATAAGAAAAGCCAAAGCATTCCCACTAGGAACATGAAAAGGGAAAAAAATGGAAACATGTTCATTTGAACTGAAATACTAGAAGAAGTGAATGGGCCGAAAAGAACCTGTGCAAGATACTCTGAATGTATGTTCAATTCCCAAGCATAGATGAATCCAAATAATGATTCAATTAACAGGGAAATAAATGAAACATAAAGAAACAGCTCTGAACCTTTCTTATAAATGATTTGACCTTTTTTATTATAATTGTAAATATAAATGCCTGTGAAAAGCAGCGATACCATTGTTATTCCACCAAAAATCCTGTGGAGTGTGAAATCCGGGTACAGAGGATTTAAAAATACGGCATAAAGATTCCCTGCCAAGGCCCTGTTCAAACCAACAGGATCGTTTATGAAGGAAAATATCATATTAAATCCAACAGGTACAAGTGTTGCACCAATGGCCATGAATATGCCTATGGCAAAATGCCATTTTTCACTGATTTTGTCCCATGTAAACCAGTAAACACCAATAGATGGCAATGCAATTAGTATACCAATAAGTGCTATTGTTAAAGGTATGAAAAGAACAGTTGTTGCATAAAATGTGAGAAGAGGCCAGAATCCACCCAGAAATACTGTAATCCATGTGGCCCAAACACCGGCAAATAGATCTGAAACTACCATAAATTTAAAGAGTGTTCTCATTATCATTTTTATATTCTCATCATTCTTTTTCATGTAAATAAATTCCATTATTGGGATAAGAATAGTTAATCCAAGAACAAGATTCACAAGAAATAAATGGACAATTGTTGCATAACCCAGTAAAACAAATGAACTATAAACGTCTGTCATTTTTTATCCCTCCCCTGATACCTCATAATATAAAGTATTGCAATTATACCAAAAACAAGAATTCCGAGTTCCACTGCAATTATCAGGGAAGAAAATGCTGGGGTAATGGTATTTGGTGTAATTATCTGCCAGTACTGTATCAGACCATATATGGCCCAAGGATGCCTCCCTGCCTCCCTGACAGCCCATCCTGCGGAAGCTGCTATCAGTCCCAGAAAAGGAGCTACAAGGGAGGTATAAACAAGAAATTTTTCTTCTGAAATTCTCAATACTTTGTTGATTATTTTTTCAATAGGCTTGAAATAAACACCCATGTATGCTATTGCAAATATGAATAGCAATATTCCAGATATTACCATTGACCAGTAAACGGGATATGCCCAAGTCTGAAAGGCCTCCGCGTAGGTGATAGATGATATTGCTGCACTAGGGTCTACCGACTGCCCTGCAAGGCCTAAATAATAATTGAACCCATGGAAGAAATGGTTAGGATTGAGGTACAAAAGTAAGCCCATAATTGGATCTGTACCACCATTGCGCGAGAAATTTTCAAATGCAAGAAACTTCAATCTGTTGTATTCATAAACCACTCTACCCATGTAGTCACCTGAAATAGCCATCAATATTGATGCTACAGCACCCACACCATAGCTCACCTTTAAAAGTTTATATCTATAAGGCCTTTCATCCTTTTTCTTTATCCAATCCCATGCAATAAAAGCACTTGCCTCAAAGGATGCAATAATTATCGTTGCTAGGGCAGTATGAAAGAATGTGGCAGTGAGATCTGGATTCTGGAATGCAATGAACTGATTAGTTAAAATTATTCCTATATTGCTTGACAATGTATAATTGATCAATGCAAGTGTTCCTTTGTTTTGCATTGCAATATAAAGATTTGCCAGGGCCTGCTGATTAACAGCACTTGGGCCTAAAGCAGGCTCCCATGGTAATATTTTACTAACCAGAGTACCTGTGCCCCAGGGTACGTTCATGAAGGCATTTGCACCCAAGATCAAGTATGCGGACAGGTTTGAAGCTATTAAGAGGATAACACCTGCAATAAAATGTTTCCAAGAAGGATTTTCAATGTTCCATGTGAATAGGTATAGCACCATGAACACTATCTCCAGCATGAAAGCAAAAAGCTCGATCGTCATAAATGAGAAAAAGAAGGAACCTATTGCCACAAGTGTTCCTGACCAGAGCTGTACAAGGCCAAATTCAACAAGCGTTCCTGTGGCCGCTCCTATTGCAAATGATATACCCCATACCCTGCTCAATTTCTTCGCTGCACCAAGGAATTCCTTATCCTTTCGTCTTATACCAAGAGCCTCGTAAGAAAGAACAACATATGGTAAACCCACAGCCATCAAAAGAAAAAATCCATGGACATATATACCAATGATTGTCATAGGCTCGGATATATTTGCATTATTTTCCAACTGAGAAATGGTGTTTAGAGAAAATGATGGCGTTTCAGCAATGGATATGGATGAAATTGCTATTATTACTAGAAAAATAGCAATTATAATTACCTTTTTCATAAGAATAAATTAAATATTCTTTATTTAAATCTTGTTATTAGTTCTGTGGTAAGAATCCTTAAACAAAAAATTTTATTAAAAAAATTATCCACCAGAAAATACTTGAAGCAACTCTACTTTACAACTTTCATCAATGGATTCATCCTCTGGCACAGGTTTACCATTGATTAATGCTATATATCCATCCAGATTCAAATTTAATTTTTCGAATAATTCCATTACACTTTTTGCCCCTGGCACTTCAAATTCCTTTCTTTTAGGATTTAGGATTATAACTTTAACCATTGCTCATTAGAATTCAATCAGATTAAAAAATTTATTCCTTTGATGAAATTGTGTTCAATAAATAATATAATGCGACTATGAGTATAACAAGCAATATTGATAAAGATAAAATATCCCTTTCCTGAATTGAATATGTTCCAAAAACAAATATGAACAACAATGAAAGTAAAACAGAGAATCCAGACTGTAAAGTAATTCTTTTCATTCCAGAACTCTCGTTAACCAATGATTCTAAAAATATAATTGATAGAAATACTGGTATATAAAATATAATAATATTATAAATGCTGTATGGATTATAACCAAAGGAAGATGCACCTATGGATCCAAAAAGTGTTATTGAACCACCAAGGAAAAAAAGTAAATCCTTTGAAAAATTGTATAAAATGAAAAGAATTGCCGAAAAAGATATAAGTAATAAAACATCAGGCAATAAAACATGCTGGCTTAAAATTATTATTATAACTGAAATTATAATAAAAATAAACAAATTAAATTTCATCTTCTCATAGCCTCCATTGATTTTGTTAAAGGTTTTGATATATCCCATTCTACAACCGTAGCATATTTAGATATTATTCTCATTCTTACCTTTCTTTCAGTATTGAGAATCCTTGAAACCATGTTATTTTGTGTCTTTATATCATAGGGAACGATTACAAGAAGATCATATTTCTTTGCCATTAATTCAACAGCTATGTCTATAATATCATTATCAAATAATGTACCTATCATAATTATGAATGAATTTGGTGGGAAAAACCTTGTAACGATCTTTTTTCCATATTCCATTGGGACATAATGTTCTGATTTTGATTCTACCCTCAACAATCTTTCATTTATTTTCAATAACTGCGCTTTACCATATCCAGGATAAACCCAGTCAACAGTATCCTTTAAAATTATAAGGCCAAGTCTATTTCTTGTCCTTGTTAAAGCTGTTGATAACGTTAACGTCCCCTTAACAACCCCCTTAAGCATTTTTTTATAATCTTCCTGTGATTTCTGATATTTTCTAGCATCTAGGAGTATTACTGCATTTCCTGATCTCTCTGTAAGATAATCATTAACCATAAATTCATCAAGCATAGCAGTTTTCTTCCAGTTCATTCTCCTTATATCATCACCCTCCTGGAAATTTCTTATGGAATGAAATTCTGTTCCAGTACCTATGTATTTGGAAGGTATGTCACCAATTACTGCCCTAGTTCTCTTTGGCCTAATTTGAAACTTGCGCAAATTTTCTGGTGTTGGATAAACCCTAATTATTAATTCATCCCTTATTATCTGAAAAATGGAAAAGATGTTGTATTTATCATTTACAGTTATTCTAATTTCTGAATAATCATATTTCCCAAAATTTTCAAATTTTTTTATCTTTTCAATCCTTTTTGTTTCATTATTTTTTAAATAGAATCTCTCAACAAATCCTTCATTGTATAATTCAACAATTCCTTCTATGTTTTTTGATGATATGTAATAAACAATTTTTAAATCCTCATTTTCAAATATTAATGTGCTAGACACTTCCCTTTTGAGTTCAATTTCCCCATTCCTGAATGAAATTGCACCAAGGAATACGTATACAAATAAGGGCAATGTGAAAAAAATTAGCTGGGGCATTCTCAATATTGTACCAAAAGATAGGAATATAAAAAATATGAGTATGTATATATAAGCTTTCCTAGATATTCTTATTTCCTTCATAGTTTTGGCACTGGTGTATTTTTTAAAACATCATCAATAATCTCTTCAGGTTTGATTCCCCTTATCCAGGGTTCAGGCTTTAATATTATTCTATGTGATAAAGCAATTTTTATAACACTTTTAACATCATCTGGTATCACATAATCTCTTCCTGATACAAGTGCATTTGACCTGGCAAGTTTCAAAAGTGCCAATGAACCCCTTGGACTTGACCCAATTTCCACCTGTGAATGTACCCTTGTTTTATTTACAATGTCTACAATGTATGATTCTATTGAATCATCCACATGGATATTTTCAACCATATTCTGTATTGAAATAAAATCATCCTTAGATACAACATTTTCAATAATTATATTATCACTTTTCCTTTTTGCTCTTCTTTTCAATATTTCTATCTCGGAGTCCCTGCCAGGATATCCCACTGACAATTTTACAAGGAATCTGTCAACCTGGGCCTCTGGTAATGGGTATGTACCTTCAAATTCTATAGGGTTCTGTGTTGCAATAACAATGAATGGTTCATCAAGTTTCATGGATATTCCTTCTATTGTTACCTGGTATTCCTGCATTGCCTCCAGCAATGCCGATTGTGTCTTCGGGGGTGCTCTATTTATTTCATCAGCAAGCAGAATGTTGGTAAAAATAGGGCCAGGATTGAATTTGAATGATGATGTATCCCTCTGAAATATGTTTGAGCCTATGATGTCCATAGGAAGTAAATCCGGAGTAAACTGAACACGCTTAAAATTGAGACCTATGGCATCGCTTATAGATTTAGCCATAAGCGTTTTTGCAAGACCTGGATAGTCCTCTATGAGAATATGCCCTCTCGAAATCATTGCAATTAATACCTGGGTAAGAACATCATCCTTGCCTACTACTGCCTTTTTAACTTCATTTATTATCTTTTCTATATTTGATTTAGATTCATCAATATTCATTTTTATCACCCACAAAATCCAAAATTGTTTTTATGTCCTTTTCAAATTCTGCCCTGCTTACTGGTATATCCATGTTAAACCTTCTCATTAATATTTTTCTCAGTGTTTCAAGAACATTTTTATCTATTTCTAGTTCACCTTTTTCAATGTAACCTGCAATTTCCTCTTTGTTTATTTCTAACCTATCCGACAACTCTTCAATTGCTATCGAATATACCCTTTCTTCAATCAATCTCTGGGGCACTGCCTTGCCTTTAATTGCCTCTTCCCACCAGTTCTCTAGTTCCTGCACTTCCCCCTTTACTGTATTTTCGTCCTTGGTTTTTGTGAGATTTTCTTGACCTTTTAAGTAAAATGGATAAATAATAATAAGAATACCAAAGAAAAACACCATTGTAATTAGAAAATAAAGAGTACTTCCACTTGAAAAAGAAAAATATCCTAAAATTGCTATAATCGGGATAAGCCAGATGATTACATTAAAAGGATATTTCATTCTATTCCCCCAGAAGCTTTTTTATCTTTTCAAGTGCCAATATGGCCTCTTCCCTCTGATTTTCATCCATTTCATGTGAACTGTATCTTGCTTCTTCAAATAATTTGACTATTGTTTCAAAAGGCTTACTGTCAAGATGTACCTTTTCTATTGACAGGTTTTCGAATTCCCTTGGAGTAAGGTATTCTCTTTCAATAATACCATATTTTTTCAAAAGGTTGCTCAAATCGTAATAAGCCTTCATTATTGATCCCCTAACATCATTTCCAAATTTTAATTCACTGATCATTTCAGATATTGTTTTACTTATTTTTACATTCTTTTCTTGGGATGGCAAATAAAAATTTTTACTTATGATATATATGAAAAGGAATGAAAGTACCCCTATTCCTAAAATTATTGGCAATGTTCCTATTATTTCCTGGGATGAAAATTTAAGACCCTGAACTGAAGAAGATGTTGATGTATTAATATGTGAAATTAATGCTGAAACAATATAGACTATGCCCAAAATTATAAAAAGACCCAGAAAGGACATAATTGCTTTGTAAAGTATTTTTAATGTGCTTTTGAAATATATTACAAGTGAAACAATAAACAGAATAATCCATGCAAATACTGTGTATTCCATTATTTCCATTATGTCTATACCAGTAGAAATAGGGAAACCTGGATAGGTTGTATTCATTGCCTGTGATAATGGTGGTGAAATAATACTCCTTTCAGGACCAGAGTAAATGTTCGGAAGGATCATGCTTAAACTTACTGCACTCCAAATGATTATGATGACTAATATCACTACCCTTATCCTGTTCACAGATAAACATGTCAATTCGAATATAATACTCTTATTGATGGTTATATACTCCTTTCTCAAGAATAAGAGCTTAATGCTAAATCTACTCCGTGGAAGGTTATTTGACAAAATCACGAATAGCTATTTCCTCATCGTGAATTTGTACATGTTTAAATTTTTACTTTTATGATTAGTAGCATTGGGGAAGTAAGTTTATTTCATTAATAAAGCTATTTAAATTTGGATCTTTCCCTAATCCATAACTTTTCCTTAAATTTTTATAATAAACCTGCATATTGTGTTTCAATGAGAATTTGCATTTCAGGTACACCCGGTACAGGAAAAACTACAGTTTCTAAATTGTTAGGAATAGATGTAATCAATTTAAATGAATTTTCAATGGAAAAAAAATGTATAAAGGGTTATGATAAAAAAAGAAGAATAGGCATCGCTGATGTTGAATGCATTAAAAAAAATTTAAAAGATATTGATAATGTAGTTATTGAGGGCCATTTTGCACATTTACTCGATTGTGATATAACTATAGTTTTAAGAACATCACCCAAAACTTTGAGAAAGAGGCTAGAAGAAAGGAATTATTCATCAGACAAAATTAAAGAGAATCTTGAGGCAGAAGCAATTGGATTAATTACAGAAGAGGCTATGAATGAAAATAAGGATGTGTACGAGATAGACACAACCTTTTTAACTCCTGAAGATGTTGCAGCCATAATCCATAAAATAATTGGGGGAAATGGAAAAGAATATAGGGCAGGATTTATTGATTATTCGGAGGAGATTCTTGAATGGTATTAGATGCATACAGAAAAAATGTTGATTCGGTCCTTACAAGGATTTCTAGACCATTTTTGTTTTTTAAACCAAATACAATTTCATGGATTTCCTTTATTTTTGCAATATTCTCTGGAATATTTTTTTACATGGGCTCAATATACCTTATTCTTGCATCAATATCCCTGATTATTTCAGCATTATTGGATGCTATAGATGGTAAAGTAGCCAGAATAAGAGGTATGGTTTCAAAAAGGGGTGATTTTCTTGATCATTTGCTTGACAGATACTCTGACACAGCCATTATTGTTGGTATTGCATTGAGCAGTTATGTTCATTGGTATTATGCACTTTTTGCATTGATTGGAATTTTTTTCACAAGCTACTCAGGCACCCAAGCCCAAGCAGTCACCGGTAAGAGAGACTATGGAGGATTGGTGGGTAGGGCAGATAGGCTTTTAATATTCATCTTAACACCCATTTTTCAATTCATTTTTCCAGGATATTTTTATGGACTTTCATTCACTGATTTCATTTTAATAATAATAGGTATTCTCGGTAATGTAACAGCAATACAGCGCTCATTTAGAGCCTGGAGAAATATTTGATTTATTTTTAATTTTATAATAAATCAATGGATGCGTCATCCATTCCTTAAAACAGAGTTGATCTTTTGCTGAATTTTTAACACAGAGATTGTAAAGTTCCATTGTTGCACATTTTGGAGTGGAATAAACTGTTTTGCCCTTTTCACCTGTAATATGAAGTATTTGGTATTCAGTCATTCGCTGGTCAAAATCTGGAACTGTCTGGAATATTTTAAAAATGTTTTCCTTGGACATACCTATCTGGTTTAGAAACGTAACAAGTGAAAACCTAGCGTTGTGTGATATATTTTCACCCCTGGAAAGTGCTAGTAAAATGCTTTTTATGCATGGTGGAAACGCTTTTTCATTAACTTCGCCGAACTCACCTGGAGAATATGTAGATATTTTTTCATCCCTTAATTTCTTAATTGCTTCAATTTCACTTTTCATTGCCTTTGCAAGAATTTCAGGTGGATCTATATTATCAATATCTTCTTTAAAATAGTTCACGAATGCTTCCCTCAATATCTTTGCAATTTTTTCCTTTTCAAGTTTAAAACTAAATTTTACGTATCCTGATAAAAGTTTCTGATAAAAAAGCCTGTATTTTTCACCTAACCTTTTATTAAATTTAATATAATCATAAACGCTTATTAAATAATATTCATCCTTGATTAAAAAATCAATACCAAATGATGATGAAATTTCCTTCAAAATTTCGATGTTTTCTTCATTTTTAATATTTTCTTCAATAATATCACGATAAAAATTTGCAAACCTGGCATTTAAAATAGGATCATGAATTGAACTCAATAAAAGTCTAGAAATATGATATCCAAGGTATCTTGTTTCATAATCATTAACAAATATTTCACTCTTTTCTCCTAAGGCTTTTTCAATCAATGCCAAAGCATATTTCCTTGATTCAGAATATCTGTTTGATAAAAAAAGATCTTCTATAGAAATGCCCCCGAATAACTTAGACCCTTTTTTTAAAAAAGGGTAATCTGCAAAATCCTTAATATTTTCCATTTCCATTACACCTAAATTTAGCCAATCACAAATGTTCCTTAAGTCTGGGTCAGATTCCCTATCTGTCATGATCGACCGTTAGTAACTGCGGGCTGAACACCTCGCCCGAAGGCTTGGTGCTTACACCCCAGTCCTATCAAACTCCTCTTTTAGGAGAGGTCTCGATGGGTGCCTCTTTTTAGGGACTGCTTCGTGCTTAGATGCTTTCAGCACTTATCAGTTATGGCGTGGCTGCCCGGCAACTGCCTTGCCAGACAACCGGTAGACTAGTGGCCACGAATCCCCGTTCCTCTCGTACTAAGGGATCCTACCCCGCAGGCACCCGGGCACTCCCATTGAAAAGCACCCCTACTGTCTCGCGACGTAGTGAACCCATCTCACGATCCCTTTTAATGGGCGAACAGCCCCACCCTTGGCAGCTGCTACACCGCCAGGATAGGAAGAGACGACATCGAAGTAGCAAACCGCCGGGTCGATATGAACTCTTGCCGGCGACGACTCAGTTATCCCTGGGGTAACTTCTCTCTTATCACCCGCCCCCACCAATGAGGACTGGGTGGTTCGTTAGGCCCTACTTTCGTATCGCGGTTGATTATTGTTCGCAACCGCGTCAAGCAGGCTTTTGCCCTTATACTCAACGGAGGATTTCTGACCCTCCTGAGCCTACCTTTGGAGGCCCTTGTTTCCTTATCAAGGGCGTGGCGCCCCACCCAAACTGCCCACCTATAGCTGTCCTCCCGAAGGAGTGAGCAATATAACCCCGAAAGGGCGGTGTTTCATCGTCGCCTCCACCTGAGCTTGGACCCAGGCCTCGACAGCTCCCGCCTACCCTACACAATCGAAGTCATATCGCAACAACAGGCTGCAGTAAAGCTCCACAGGGACTTCGCTTTCAAATGGGAGAGATTGGATTGTGCACCATTACATCGATTTCACGGGACTCAACCCGGGGACAGTGGGACCCTCGTTGGGCCTTCATGCAAGCCGCCAATTAAGCGGCTAGGTATTACGCTACCTTAAGAGGGTCATAGTTACCCCCGCCGTTTACCGGCCCTTCTTCCCCTTGTACGGGGCTTTCAGGTACCGGCACTGGGCAGGCTTCAGCGGCTATACTTAACCTTACGGTCTGGCAGCCACCTGTGTTTTTGTTAAACAGTCGGAGTCCCCTAGCCACTGCGACCTACTCTTTCTCGGAGTAGGCACCCCTTCTTCCGAAGGTACAGGGCCATTTTGCCGAGTTCCCTCGGGTCGATTGTTCCCACTCGCCTTGGGCTTCTCACCCAGGGGCACCTGTGTCGGATCTTGGTACGGACAGGGACTTGACCCCATAGGACTTTTCATGGATCCCTGGAGTAAGCGGAACCCACCCTAGGTGGGCCATGAATCCCTTCCCCTGGTTCTCATCATTACGATACTCCCCAGAGTTCAAGATCCATGTGATTCTGGCTGGAATCATCCGCCTATCCTGAGATGTCATCCCATGGGCGAAACATCCCTGGCGCTGGAATATTAACCAGCTTCCCTTTCGCACAGTTCCTGTTAGGATTGTGCTTAGGACCGGCTAACCCTTGGCTGACGAACATTGCCAAGGAACCCTTAGCCCCTTCGGCGATGCCGATTTCAACGGCACTTTGCTGCTACTTACGCCAGGATCCGCGTTACCGTTGGGTCCATCCCTCCTCACGAAGAGACTTCTGCCCCAGCGGCACGCCCCCCTACCGAATCACTCTTTCGAGTGTCCAGAGGTCTCGGTAACAGGCTTTAGTCCCGTCCATCTTCGGGGCCCAAAACCTCGGCGGGTGAGCTGTTACGCACTCTTTAAAGGATGGCTGCTTCTAAGCCAACCTCCCCGCTGTCTTAGGTTCTGGACGCCCTTTGCATGACACTTAGCCTGTATTTAGGGACCTTAACCCCTGTCTAGATTGTTGTCTTCTCGGGTGTCAAGCTTATCCCGACAACCCTAGCTCCCCGCTTCTACGGAGCTTAATGAGTTCGGAGTTCGAAAGAAAAGCCGAACCTTCCGGTTCTAAACTTCTCCATCGGTTGCTCTACCCCATAAGCATCCTCTGCGGAGGTCTACCTGCGGGTAGTCTCGGGGGGAACCCGCTATTGCCGGCCTAGATTGGCCTTTCACCCCTAGACCCAGGTCAACCGAACGAGTTGCACATCAGAACCGGGTCGGTCCTCCACCCAACTTTCGTTGGGCTTCGACCTGCCCAGGTCTAGATCGACCGGCTTCGGGTGTCTCACCATCGACTTCAGGCGAACTCACCTAGCTCCTCACACAAAGGTTGCGAGCTTTTTGCTTTCGCTACGGCTACTCCCAGTTCGGGATTAACCTCGCCGACAGTTTGAACTCCCTGGCCCGTTCTTCAACACGGACAATAGGACACTGATCTAAATCCAGTTACGGATTCTTCATTTCTTTCATGCCCTATCAGGTTATAACCAACTGGTTTCAGGTTCTTTTCACCCCCCTTTCGGGGCACTTTTCAGTTTTCCTTCACAGTACTAGTTTGCTATCGGACTCGGGTAGTATTTAGGGTTAGATCTTGATGGGACCCATCTTCTCGCGCGATATTCGACGCACGATACTCTGGGACTCCATCCTCGTAGTCGGTAAGTTTACATGTACAGGGCTTTCACCTTCTATGGCAGGCCGTTCCAGGCCACTTCCATTTCACCCACTGGACATTGGGATGGGCCCTGAACTCCACATCCCCTGCATTTTTCAATGCAGGGTTCGGTTTGCCCTTTTCCCTTTTCACTCGCCGTTACTAAGGGAATCTCTATTGATTTCTTTTCCTCTGGGTACTAGGATGTTTCGATTCCCCAGGTTCCCCTTCCGTAAGGAATGATGCCCGAAGGCACCAGGAAGTCCCATTCGGGAATCCTCGGATCTAAGGCTCCATGCGCCTTCCCGAGGCATTTCGCTGCTTGGCACGCCCTTCTTCGGCTCCCGAGCCAAACCATCCACCAGCTGGCTTGAGCAGACAAATAGGTGCACTGACCCATTTGACCGGAACACATATGATTGGCCTCATTGATCATAAAGATCTAAGCCCTTCCCCAATAATCAATATGATCATCGGGTGCATTTAACCTAAAGGTAATGTATCTGAATAATCTGGTTATATTTAAAATTCACGGATAAGGTTTAAAAAGGCATGTTGATAATTCATTTGGAAAAATTTTAAAAGTAAATAAGCATTTAACATTAAGAGTAAATGGGAAATTGATATAAAAAATGAGGTGTAAAACTATGGAAAATCTAGATCCAATGTTTAAACCCAAATCAATAGCAATTGTCGGAGCTTCAAGAGATCCACACTCAATAGGGTTCTCCGTCGTTAAAAATTTAATAGATTCAAAATATCAAGGTAAAATTTTTCCTGTTAACCCTAAAGCTGATGAAATACTTGATCTAAAATGTTACCACAGTGTTCTTGAAATCCCAGAGGATGTAGATCTTGGTATTATAACTGTTCCAGCTTCTGTTACACCATCAGTGATTGAGGAATGCGGTAAAAAGGGTATAAAAGGTGTAGCAGTAATAGCATCTGGATTTAGTGAAGTTGGTAGGGAGGATCTGGAGGAAAAAATTGTCGGAATTGCTAAGTCATATGGAATGAGAATTCTGGGACCAAACATAGTAGGCATTATGAGCAATCCTATGAAAATGAACGCTTCATTTGGACCATATTTACCATACCCAGGTAAAATAACTATGATATCACAGAGTGGCGCTTTACTTATTGCCCTTGATAGCAGGACTTGGGTTGATAGGGTAGGCATGTCTTACCTGGTAAGTATAGGAAATATGAGTGATCTTGATTTTGCTGATGTTATTGATTATTTTAAAAATGATGAAGAAACAAAATGCATATCCCTTTATGTTGAAGGTATAAAGAATGGAAGAAAATTCATAGATGTAAGCAAAAAAATCCTTGAAAAACCAATAGTAGCTTTGAAATCGGGTGTTTCTACAAGGGGTTCCTTAGCTGCTGCTTCACATACTGGTTCACTTGCGGGATCAGGAAAAGTTTATTCTGCGGCCTTTAAACAGGCAGGAGTTGTCCAAGCATACACTTTAGATGATCTTTTTGATAGATCTCTAGCACTTTCATTACAGCCACCAATGAGAGGGGAGAATCTATTAATTATTACAAATGGTGGCGGGGTAGGTGTTCTGGCAACAGATGCTGCTGAAAAATATGGTATACCTTTGAAGGACCCTCCAGAAGATCTAAAACAGAAATTAAAGGAAATTATGCCTGATTTTGGAAGCGCAAAAAATCCTGTGGATATTACTGGAATGGCATCAGCTGAATGGTATGGAAAAGCGCTTAAAATTGCATTGCAGCATCCATGGGTTGATGGTGTAACAGTACTTTACTGCGAAACATCTGTTTCTGACCCAAGAGAATTATCTATGGAAATATTTGAAGCTACAAACTGCAATAGGACAAATAAACCTGTTACTGTCTCCTACATTGGTGGAGAAGTAACAGAAAGGGCAATTGAATGGTTGCAGAAAAAGGGTGTACCTGTTTATAGGGCGCCTGACAGGGCGATAAGTGCTATGGCTTCACTCAGAGAATATGGTAGATACATTGAAAAAGGGTTTGATGAATTCAACAGGTTTGAAGATGTTGATAATGAAAAAGTAAGGGGAATTTTTGATAAAATAACTAAAGAAAATAGAAATTTTGTTACCGAAGTGGAAGCAAAGGAAATTCTTGATTCATATAAGGTACCTGTTGCAAAAACAAGGCTGGCTAGAACAAAAGATGATGCATTGAAATTACTTGAAGAAATGAATTATCCATTAGTTGCAAAAATAGTCTCACCAAATGTTATTCATAAAAGTGATGTGGGGGGTGTTATTTTAAACATTAAAACGAAGGATGAACTCTCTGCTGCTTACGATAAAATAATAAGTAACGTAAAAAGTAAGGTACCAAATGCAGAAATAATAGGTATTGCAATTCAAGAAATGGCGCCTCAGGGTACAGAAAGCATCATAGGAGCAACAAAAGACGTACAATTCGGTCCAACAATAATGTTTGGTCTTGGAGGTATTTTTGTTGAAGTGATGAAAGATGTTAGCTTCAGAATTGCTCCTTTCTCAAAGTCCACAGCAATTGACATGATCAAGGAACTAAATGGTAAAGCCATACTTGAAGGAACAAGGGGAGAAAAACCAAAGGACATTGAAGCTTTAAGCGAAGCAATCAGCAGGATCTCGCAGCTTGTTACAGATTTCCCGATTATAAAGGAACTTGATGCAAACCCAACCCTTGTTTATGAGAATGGTATAAAAGTTGTAGATGCAAGGATAATACTTGATAAAAAATGAAAAAATATATATGGTATTGAGTTAATTTAAAATTATGATTGATATAAGTGATAAAAATATAGTTCCACGGAGTGCAACAGCTTCTGGGGAAATAGTTTTAAAGATTTCCACAGTTCAGGCAATAGAAAATAAAAAAATTAAAAAAGGGGATGTTTTTGAATTTTCCAAGGCAGCAGCTTTGTTAGCGATTAAAAATACGCATAATCTTCTTCCTCATACGCATCCAATTCCCCTTGAAAATGCTGATTTGAATTTTATAATTAATGAAAATAGGATAAGGGTAGAATGCACTGTTAAGGCACATTATAAAACAGGTGTTGAAATGGAGGCACTGGTTGGAGTTTCTATTGCACTTTTAACAATATGGGATATGGTAAAATACCTCGAAAAGGATGAAAAGGGACAGTATCCGATAACATCAATAAAAAACATTGAGGTTATAAAAAAAGAAAAAGGATGATTTTTATTTATACTTTATTTTGCTTGATGCTCTAAATGTGAATTTTTTCTTGCTAGGTACATTAATTACCTGTTTAGTTTGTGGGTTTCTTGCTTTTCTCTCCTTCTGTGTCTTCCTTTCAAATATACCAAAGCCCACAAGATTCACTTTTTTATTTGTATTCACAGAATTTACTATTTCATCCAAAAATATCTTTATTACTTCTCTTGCCATTTTCTGAGTTACGTTTGCTTTTTTAGATACATTTTTGCTTAATTCGCTAATCCCTACCATTTTTAATCACCAACCTTTTCGGTGCGTGTATGATTGTAATTCATTTATATAAATATTACTATTAGAATACCAGCAAACCTTATATTTTACTAAGTCTGCTGATTTTCAAATTTTTTTATAAAAACATTTTTTTCTAAATTTGATTTTTTATCAGTTTTACTTTTTTAAAAAAAATTTATCAATTTTTGAAATTATTTTAAAATTCTTTTAAATTAATAAAATTTTTTTAAAAATTTTTTAAAAAATTATAAATAAAAATAATTGAATTTATTATAAAATTCTTATAGATAATACTTAAATATGTTTAAGTATTTACCTTTTTTGAGGTGTTTTTATGCCTGAAAGTGAAGAGATCAGCAGAGGATTAGAGGATGTAAATATAAAATGGACAAGACTTACAACTATAGATGGTGAAAAAGGAATTTTGAGATATGGGGGATATTCCATAGAAGATGTTGTAAGCAGCGGAGCACAGGTTGAAGAAATTCAATACCTATTCCTTTATGGAGAACTTCCAAATAAGGAAAAATTGCAGAAGTTTAAAGAAAATATAGAAAAGGGTTACAATATTCCTGAGTATATTATAGATTTAATTAGAAAGCTCCCAAAGGAATCGGATTCTGTTGCCATGCAAATGACAGCTTTTGCTGCTTTAGCAGCGGCTGAAACAAAATTCAAATGGAATAAGGATACAAACAGGGATGTTGCTGCTGTTTCCATTGGAAGAATGTCTGCAATTACTGCAAACGTATACAGACATTTCATGGGTATGCCTCCAGCTCTACCCGAGCATTCAGATAGTTTTGCTAAAAGCTTCCTTAAGGCAGCTTTTGGGAAAGAACCAACGAAGGAAATGGTTGATGCAATGAATACTGCATTGATACTTTATACTGACCATGAAGTTCCTGCATCAACTACAGCTGGACTTGTAGCAGTTTCAACACTATCTGATATTTATTCTGGTGTCACTGCAGCACTTGCAGCACTGAAGGGGCCTCTCCATGGTGGTGCAGCAGAAGCAGCAATAGCCCAATTTGCTGAAATTGGTGATGAAAACAAGGTAGAGGACTGGTTCAAGAACAATATACTTGGAGGAAATAAGAGATTGATGGGCTTTGGTCATAGGGTGTACAAGACATACGACCCAAGGGCAAAGATCTTTAAATCATATGCTGAAAAACTTGCAAAGAATAATCCTGAAGCATACAGATTATTCAAAATTGCAACAAAACTTGAGGAACTTGGCTTAAAACAATATGCCGCAAAAGGCATTTATCCAAACACGGATTATTATTCTGGTATAGTATATATGGCAATTGGATTCCCATTAAAAAACAATATTTATACAGGTCTTTTCGCACTTTCCAGGATTACAGGATGGCAGGCTCATTTCATAGAGTATGTTGAAGAGCAGCATAGATTGATTAGACCTAGAGCTGTTTACAAAGGACCAGAACCAAGAACATTTGTTTCTTTAAAAGATAGAAAATAAATTATTCTATCCTTTTTTTATAAATATTTTTAATCTAGAATTTTTTCTATTTTTATGCTTGTTATAGATGGGAAAAATATTTCAAACGACCATTATAAATGTTCAAGAGATTTAAATCCAGTGGTTGTGGTAGACCCAAATGAATTTTTGAAGTTATAACCCCAGACTCTTCAATTATGCAGATTAGAAAAGATTATGAAAAAAATGATCCTGGTAAAATAGACAAAAATAAATTTGATGGTGCTGTAGGGCCAATATTTGTGAGGGGGCCTAAACCCGGGGATAGCATAGAAATAGAGATTATGGACATTGAAGTAGATGATTGGGGTTGGTCCGCAGTATTCAAAGATTTTGGCCTTTTAAAGGGTGCATTCAATGATGATTTAATTATATGGAAAATATCTGAAGAATATGAAAAAACAAATTCGAATTTTTAGAAGGGGATAAAAATAAAGGTAGATCCATTTCTTGGTGTCATAGGTGTAATTCCAAAAGAGGGAGCATATAGTAAATTATTTAAATAATTATTTATACTTTTAATATATCATGTTATTAACTATGAGGGCAAAAGAAGTTTTGAATTTACTACGTATTTCCAGAAAGACTCTCCATGTATATGCTACTACAGGAAAAATAAGATATACAGTTATGCCAAATGGTTATTATGATTATAACGATGAGGATGTTTATAAATTATTAAACAGGGATGTTAAGAGAAAAACAGTCATCTATGCAAGGGTATCCACAAACATACAGAAAAATGATTTAAATAATCAAATAGATCAGTTAAAGCAGTGGTGTTTCATGAATGGATATACCATCAACGCAATATACTCAGATATTGCATCTGGAATATCCTTTGAAAATAGGAAGGGTTTTTTTGAGATGCTTGATGAAATTCTAAATTACAGGGTAGAAAAGGTAGTAATAACATACAAGGATAGATTAAGCAGGCTAGGCTTTGAATTATTCAAATATATTTTCCAGAGGTTTGGAATAGAAATAGTTGTGATATCAGAGGTTGGCAATGCTAAGCTTGACAGTGAAGAGGTGTTCGAAAAAATAATATCTATGTTGCACTGTTATTCCATGAAGATGTATTCAAAGAGGAGGAATAACTCAATAGAGGTAGGCTATGAAGGTAACAAGGACTGAACAGATATACATCAGAGATAATGAAACCATATCCCTGATGTGCCATCTTTCAAAGAACCTGTTCAATCAGACCAATTACATTCTCAGGCAGCAGTTCATGAAAGGAGAGACCATGTCCAGTTACAGTGATCTGGTCAAACAGTTCCAAGTACTTGATGAAAATGACGAGAACAACAACTACCAGAAACTTCCTGCACAGACAGCACAGTGGACGATTAAAAAGGTAAAACAGTCATGGAGCTCATTCTTCAAGGCCACGAGGACATGGAAGAAGCATCCTGAATGGTTCACGGGAATGCCAAAGCCACCTAAATATAAGAATAAGAATGGTGAATTCATGCTGATATTCACCAACCAGCAGTGCAAAATTGAAGATGGGATATTAAAATTCCCTAAAATAATGAATCTGGAGGTGAAAACAAGACTTGAAAATGTGAATCTGAGAGAGGTAAGGATAATACCAGTGGGTGTAGGGTATTCAGTAGAAATAGTGTATGAAAAAGAGATAGCGGACATTGCTAAGAGAGAACCACGTAGGATCATGGGCATTGATATTGGAGTGAGGAATATCGTAACTATAGGAGACAGCATCTCTAAGGAAGGGATTGCTGTCAGGGGCGGTGTTTTGAAATCAATAAACCAGTTCTTCAACAAAGAATATGCAAGACTGAGATCCATAAGTGACAGGCAGATTGGAAGTAAACAGCTAACGAACAGGGAAAAGAGACTGTTCCAGAAAAGAAATAGGAAGGTAAATGATGTAATGCACAAGCTGAGCAAGGTAATTATTCAATACGCAAAATCAAAGAATATTGATACGATTATCATAGGGCACAACAATGGATGGAAACAGTCCGCTGATATAGGAAAACGCAACAACCAGAACTTTGTACAGCTGCCGTTCAATACACTCATCAATCAGATCAGATACAAGGCGGAAGAAATTGGAATCAATGTCATTGTACAGGACGAAAGCCATACAAGTAAGTGCTCGTTCTTAGATGACGAAAGCATAGAACATCATGAAACATACGTTGGAAAGAGGATAAAAAGAGGTGTGTTCAAATCTGCGAAAGGAACATTAATACACGCTGATCTCCAGGCAGTGTACAACATAATAAGAAAGGCAGTCCCTGAAGCATTTGCAGACGGGATAGAGGGTATTGGGTTATACCCACGAAGTTTAAGCATCCCTGAGTTCACAGGGATGATAACTTCCAAAGGTAGATGTTAACATGGTTAACAGAAACCATAACCTAATGGAGCTATTCACCGGTTTTAAGGCCCTGAAAACCTTCCGTTCTTCCTTTCACAAGAGCAAGGATGCTTTCCATCTGCCTGTTTATCCACAGGGAGTAAAGAGATCTTGATTTCTTCACGCTTCCCACTGACTTAATTAGCTCAGTATCAAGACTTTCTATGTATCTGGAAAATTCCTCTAATAGATCTTTATATTTTTTATCTCCCTCTTCCAGTGCACTTAACACAGGATGAAAATTTGCGAATACTTCCTGCTGCGCCTCGGAAATCTTCGATCTGTAGCTTTCGTAGATGGCTTGGGAACCCTGGAACAATTTCAGGTGCTGCATCTCCGCCTCTTCCCAGTAGCCCCTTTCCTTTAGGGGCGGGCAGATAACGATACCGTCCTTGAAGATGACAGGCTTGAACAGTGAGACGCATGGATTGCTCGAATATGTTGTCCAAACAACCATAAAATCCCTTTTTATTTCCACGACGAAGGAATTCGCTGTT
>Ga0080003_1000563_pt1 | contig 24086 bp, 23 predicted proteins | sample JossMetagenome_FD_69206 | JGI IMG/M metagenome (GOLD analysis project Ga0080003, IMG submission 69206) | Hot spring microbial communities from Joseph's Coat, Yellowstone National Park, USA - JC2_E (SPADES assembly) (version 2) | ecosystem: Environmental > Aquatic > Thermal springs > Hot (42-90C)...
TTTCGGTGTCTGTCCTCGCTGCGCTGCGAAGGCCACCTCTCGGCATCATGCCCTGCGCCGAACGCAAATGTTCATTTCACTTTTAAAAGAGATTTAGTATAGAATATGTGCATTCATGAAATATACTTGATCAACTTTAAATATGAAGTATCGTTGGCTCCGGCATTCGCCATTTACTGCTCATTGCTCACTAATCACTACTCTCTTTCCGCCACGTGCTACGTGCTGTTCATTCATTTCACTTTTAAAAGCAGTGTAGTATAATAAAAATCAAATTTGGTGTACAATTATTTCTGAAATGAATTAAAATTCAGTCGAGCAAAAAGCAGAAATGTACTTTTGAAACGGAGGATCACATCATAGAAAAAACTTCTCAATATAAATTCATGCCAGTATTTTTACTTTCTTTACTCGTCGTAGTTTGGGGAACCACATTTCCGATAGAAAAAATAATGCTCGAAACGATTTCCCCATTTACCCTCAACTTTGTAAGGTTTTTAATTGCCGACGTGTTGATGTTGATCATATTTTTTCCATCCATAAAACGCGATTTTTTTGGTATCTGGAAAGATGGCCTTATGTTAGGTATCACAATGGGTGCGGGTTTCATTTTTCAAACATGGGGTCTTGTTTACACCACGCCAGCAAAAAGCGGTTTTATAACATCCATGTACGTCGTTTTGGCACCTATTTTGTCATTTATATTCGAGAAAACAAAGATTAGTTTCAACACGATCCTCGCTTTGATAATCGCCGCGGTTGGCATATACATGACAGAACTTTCTGGAAAGGTCTTTGAAATGAACTTTGGAGATTTTCTAACTTTCCTGTGTGCCATTGCCTTTGCCTTTCAGGTACTTTTGATGACAATTTTGACAAAAAAACATGAAGGTAAGGAGATAACACTTACCTTCTATCAATTTTTGGTCATAACGGTTGTAAACCTTCCATTTTACGCTTTCTCTGGTCATCATGATAAATGGAATTTGCCGGATGTGATCTCTATCCTTTACATGGCAATTGTTGCAAGCATAATAGGTATCATCATTCAGGCAAAATACCAAAAGAAAATCGGCACCGTCTCTTCTTCATTCATTTATGCCGGCGAGCCTGTCATAGCAACTATTTTTTCCGCTTTGATGCTTAAATCAATTTTTTCAAAGACTGAGATTATCGGCTTTGTTATGATAACTTTTGCCGCAATATGGGCGCAGATATTTCATCTATCTTCGTCATCGTCTCCTTCGTCATATTCATCTTCTTCATCTTCGTCTTCCTCTTCGTAATAGTCTTCGTCGCCTTCTTCATCCACATAATCCCATATTTCATCTTCGGAAGTTATAACTCCATCCTCTATGAGTTGTTTGACAATACCAGAAGCTTTTTGAAGGCGCTCTTTGTACTCTTTTAAAATTGTCTTCGCCTCTGATTCGGTCATGCCTCCCCACACAAGATCTTCGAGAACAGAATTTTCTTCCTCGATTGAATAGCCGGTCTCATCATCCCAAACGACTTCAGGAGTCGAATAGTCATATATCTCACTGTCGTTTACGAGAGAAGAAACTTCATCAATCTTTTCTTTCAAATTTTTATCCAACATGATTACCTCCAACTTGAATTTGTCGAGAAGAAATTATACACCAAAATTAAAAGACTTTCAAGACAAAAATTTGGATATGATTCTCCATGCTTCACCTTCCATCAAAGAAACAGATTCTTTAGAATACCTGTAGTCACTTTTCCTTACAAATTCTTTCAGAGAGTTTAAGATCTCTTCCATTTTAGATATCTGAACATTTTTAAAGTTTGGATTTATCTTTGTTTTGATCAATTCATTTGTATGCTTCAGGCATACCATCGAAATAGAATTTTCGTACCTTTTCAGTCTCTCATCATTTGAAACGTACTGTACGAAAAGATCTGAATATCTTTTTTCCGAATCCTTTTCTATCGCACACATCTGACAATTTTCCCCAAACTTCACCGATTCTCCGTTTAAAGCACGCATTATTTCATCGGATAGCGTATCGTAAAGTACAGAAACGCCCAGTATTCCAAGTTCCGGATGAGACTTCAGATGATCTTCGACCATTTTAAGATGCTTTGGACAAAAACCGGGTCCCGATGAAAATTTGTTTCTCTCCGACGGATCGTTGACATTTTCATAAAATAAAGCATCTATGTTATCATCCACACTTTCTGAAGTAAGATCGCATATTGGACATCCTACCTTGTTAAGAAGTTCATCTATTTTGCCAAGCAAATATCCAGATTCGGTTTCTTTTTTCATACCTCACCTCACAATTAAAAAGATCACGACCAAGATGGCAAATATGTATGCCACATATGCGTTTATATTTCCATTCATGAGTACATTCGAAAGTACCTTTTCTATCTTTAAAACCACATATTTTAGGGCATCGTAAAAGACACTTATGAAATCAACGATCTCTATGTGGGATTCATTCTCTGAACTTTTCTCTTTTGTTATATAAACCTTTTTAAGAACGATCTCGAGTATTGCCGAATAAGCCGGTGCGCTGAAATATTCTCCTTCTTCGATCGGCAATCCTCCGTTCCACGAATCGACACGTCTGACTTTTTGTCTTCTTTTAAGGTAAAAGGCCAAGGGAAAGATGAAAAGCACGGCGGTGACTATTGCGAAAAATGTTGGTGAGACAACTCCAAAGATGGGCACAGATGAAATCACCAAAAATGGAGAAGGCACACCGAAAAGCCCTGATGTGAATTGAGAATACCCAAGATATCTTAAAACAAAAGTGACAAAAATTCCAAATCCAAATACAAGGATCATAAGAAAAAGTTCGGAGATTCTCATCATTGTAGATGGTATGTGTCTGGCTTTTTTGCCATGATCGTATCCCAAAGCCGTGTAGCCGGCGAGTTTGACCATCGAAAAGGCCGCCATGCCTATTGCCAAAGCGATGAAAATGCCTCCGAAAGTCGTTACAAGGCGGGCAAGTGTGTCGGAGAATTTGTAAGATTGAAAAAATGATTCGAGCAACATCCATTCACTGACAAATCCAATCAACGGCGGAAAAGCACTGAAAGAAAGTCCCGAGATCAAAATACCAAGTGCAGGAATCTTACCGACTGCACTCCAGGCACCTCTTAAATCGTCTATGTTATCCTCGTCAAGTGCTTCTTTTGCGTGACCAACGGAAAGGAAGAGCAAAGATTTCGAAAGCGTATGGGATGCGGCGATCAAAATTGCCGTTACAGATGCAAATGCGGACATGACAACAAGGTTTGGATCACCACTTGCCACCACGAATATACCTATTGCAGTCAGTATCATCCCGTTATTTTCAATTGTCGAATAAGCCGGGAGTGTTTTCAGTTGTTTTGCCGCAACGGCATGGAGAGCACCCCAAAAGGCAGACATCGCTCCAAAGGCGATGGCAAGAATCCCCCACCATTCAAAGTTGTAAAGGTGCAAATCGGGCATCAAAGAAAGCGCCATGAAAATGCCGTAGACTCCCATCAAGGTAAGAGGAGCGCTCAAAAGCGCTGAAACGTTTGACGGTGCTTTTGCATGTGCTCCTATAAGCCACGTGTGAAAGGGGAATATACCCATTTTAACGATGAACGCAAAGGTTGACATGACCAAAAATATAACGGTACCCGAATTTTGAACGAATGAAAAATTTCCGTTTTTCAAAAACAAAGATGCGAAGGCTACCATTAAACTGACCGTTGAAAGTTCTCCGAATGCCAAAAATTCAAAGGCTTCTTTGAAGGAACCTTTACGTTTGAGAATGAGCAAGTAAGACGAAATCGTCATTATTTCCCAGCCAGTTATGAAGGTAAGACCATCTTTTGCCATCAATATGATCATCATACCAAAGATAGAAAGGTTTAACCACAGTGCCATATCTTTTGAGTAAAATTTGCCGTAATCTATTGAATAGATCGATATGGCTATCCATGATATCGCCGCGATGGTCATAAAAATTCCGGATGTATGATTTATTCCCAGTGCCATGTATACTTTGGGCAATATTTCCACTTTTCCGAGGGTAATTGTGGAAAATGTCCCGATTATGCCCTCTATCAACGCGAAGACAGAACCAATTGTTGATAAAGTGTAAGAAATTTCTTTTTTGAACGCAAAGATGATTCCCAGAAAATAAAATCCAAGCGCAATGTATGCCATCATATCGATCAATTCCTTTCCATGATCTTCAAAAGTGCGCTTAAAATATCTGAAGGTTCGGGGTTTTTCAGCCTTCCGACAACATTTGGAAGATTCAAATCTACCTCATCGTCTTCTTCAACGATCAAGATTCCAAAAGGCTCTGGCATTTGATCTATTGTGTTCATCAAAGGATCGACCATCTTTTCTGTTGGCTTTCCGAGTACGATAAGCAGATCCGCGTGCCTTGGCGAATCCGAAAAATATATCCCGAACTTATGTGTGTTGTATTGAGCACTTTGAAGCGCCCTTATCTCAAAGTTCAAAAGATTCGAATTTCCGACATCTATCGTGTAGATGTGCATCGATCTTTTGAAAATTTTCATCGATCTGACCTTTTCTTTCGATGAATAAAGAGTTTTTTCCGTTAAAGATCTTTTTAATCCTCTTACCGGCCACCATATCATATTCATCACCTCAAAGAGCAGCATCTGCAAAGTTTATTCCAAAGGATTCAACTGCAAATTGAAAGTCTGTAAAGATATTTCCCTTCATAGAATTCGCAATTCCTTTGAAAGAAAAAAAAGATGGTGTTACTATGTAGATATTCGATATCTTTGAATCTTTCACATCCACCTTATAAGCCACAGTTCCACTTGGCGATTCACAATAACCTAACTCTTTCTCGTAATTTGTCTGTTTATTTTCATCTGACCTTTCGATCTGTTCGAGAATTATCTTTTGACTTTCAAAAATTTCTTCCGCCCTTACTTCCATTCTTGAAAGAGCATCTCCTTCTTGCTTTATGGGAATGTTTAAATTTTTATATTTCGGATCGTTGAATCTTAAGTCCTCTTTTATACCCGTTGATCTCAATGTAGGCCCTGTGATTCCGATATTTATAGCATCTGAAGGGTTTAAAACTGCCGTCGAATAAAGCCTGTCTAAGAAGTTTCCACTCTCGAGCGCCCCTTTGTAGAGATCACCGAATTCGCCCGTTATTCTTTGAAGATCTGCCTTTAGATTTTGAAGGCGTCTTTCGTCAAAGTTTTTTATCCCACCTATATCGTTGAAACCTTTGATATATCTCGATCCGCTGAAATTTTTGTTCATCCTTAAACTCTCTTCGAAAAGATAACTCAGATGTGACGTTAAAACCTTTTGTGCTGCCGCCTGTGCAAGTTGGTAGATGACATAAAGGTGATTGTAAATCCTTTCGAGTTCAAGTGCGATCGTCCTGAGTTTTTCACTTTTTGGGTCCACATCGACGCCGATCGCAGATTCTACAGCTCTTGAGAAGGCAAGAGAGTGTGAAAAAGCAAAATTACCGCAGATCTTTTCGGCCGTTTTTAAAGCGGTTTTGAAATCAAGACCCATCATCTGTTCTGATATACTTCTGTGTTTGTAGGAAAGATCGATATCGACCGAAAGTATTCTTTCACCGTAAGTGTAAAGATGATAAATGCCGGCCTCTCCGATACCTGATGTAACGGGACCATATCTGAAATCAAAAACTCCCTCACCGGTTTTTACAGGGTCATCCGAACTTATAATCAAATCACGAGATTTGACAAAAGCATAGTTTGGCATGTACATATTTTTAGGATCGATCTCGATCGAAACGACCCCATCCTCCTGAACGATGTAGTAATCGATGTCCTTGCGAAATGTTCCGAGCAATATCTTCATTTTATCACCTTGCCTATAAACGGGATGAAAAAGATCACGGCAACAGAAAAGACAGTATCGATTATCGGAATGAGAGTCCCTATTCTTTTTCGATCCATCTTTTCTCCTTCCGATTCGGAGAAGATCATTTTGCCAACTTTGAAGTTCATCGAAATGAACGCAAGTGCCAGAAAACTGACAAGCAATAAAGTCCATCCAATAGGTAAGACAGAAAGCAAAACTAAAATTATCATGATTTCTCCGAAAAAGGTTCCGAATGGCGGCATTCCCGTTATTGCCATCGCATCGAAAAGCAGGGTATAAGCGGTAGACGGCATACGTTTGGCGATACCTTTAACCTCATCGATCTTCAAGGTTTTATACCTCGACAGAAGATTCCCGCTCAGGAAAAAAGTTGAAGATTTTGCAAAAGCATGCGAAATTATCAATATAAAAACGCCAACGAAAGCGTATCCTCCCAAAGATATTCCGATCAAAGCCATTCCCATGTTTTCCATCGTGGAATAGGCAAATAACCTTTTGTAATTGGTCTGAATCGCCATAAGACTCGCGGCAATGATGACGGTCAAAAATCCGAGCACAAGTGCAAAGGTCCTGACATATGCGATGGGTGTGAACTGTATGACTCTGATTATCGCATAAAGCGCCACCGGCAATAAGACGCCTGAAAAAATTGCACTCACTGGCGCCGGCGCTTTTCCATGAACATCTGGAAGCCATGTATGCATAGGGAAAATGCCTGCTTTTGTACCGTATCCTATTATGGCCATCATGCTACCGAGTGGAAGAATTGCCGAAAATGAATTTACGGTCAGCAATTTGGATATATCAAGTGTGCCGGTTGCAGCGTATATCAGCACGTTTGATATGAAAGAGATGACCAGACCGCTTGAGACTATTATTATGTACCTCCACGTTGCCTCTATCGATGATTCATCATTTTCTACCGCAACCAAAAGTGCGCTCGTAACCGTCGTGGCCTCTATACCGACCCAGACAAGACCTAAATTGTTTACCGAAACTGAAAAGAACATTGAAAATGCAAAGAGATTAAGCAAAAGATAATAAAACCTTTTTTGAAAAAGTGGCTCATCGATGTATTTTAAAAAAGTCGTTGAAAAAATGACCGTCATCGTGTAAACAAGAGAGACCGTTAAAATCATGATCTTCGAAATCCCATCTAAAAACAGGAAAGCATCAGATATATTCGGCAGAAAAAGAATCAAAATCGAAAAGATAACTGTAGATACCGATGCGATTATGGAGATGATCTCTTCGAACTTTTCGATCCTGACAAGACACAATAAGGCACCTATCAGACTTGCAACCATTGGTAAAATGTAAAGTATACTCATTTTCTATCCCCTCAATTCATCAAAATCGTCGGATTTTTTCGCAGAACTTTCCCTCATTCTCATCACGATTCCCGAAATCATTACAACACCTATGAGATCAAGAACCGTTCCCGCCTCCACGCTGAATGGAAGGTCCGGAAAGAGATATCCTGTGAATAAGAAGGCAGCATTCTCCATGACCATGTATCCAATTAACTGAATGAAGGCATTTTTCCTTGATATTATGAGGAAGGCACCCTGGAAGATAAGTGCAACCGGAATGGCACCAGACAGAATTCCAACGAAATTCAACATCGTCACGTCATAAAGCACGTAAGCGAAGATCGCTATCACAAGAGAAATTATTATCGAGAATGCAGTTCCCATTGTAGGCTTTGATTCTCTTTCTCTCCATGGATCTCGTGCAAGTCTTCTAAGAATGAAAGCCGGAATGAAAAACCCTCTTATTGCCGCCGTTAAGATGGCGAGGGTGAGTACAAGATAGGAATGTTGAACGAAACTTAGGTAAAGCAAAAAGATCGATATGATGTACGATCCAATCGAAAAGGTTTTGACGATCTTTGTGACGTATACCTCCCATTGCATGAAGATCACAAGCAATATCTCCGAAAAACCTATAAGCATGAAAAAATCTTTCATATTATCACCTCGAGACACTGAAGACAAGAAAACTTAAAAATGACAGTGAAAAGGCTATGGAAATGTAGTCAAAGTTTTTCAACAGTCTGAACTTTGAGACACTTTCCTCGAAGAAGGAAAAAATTATCGCAAGACCTGTTAATTTTAAAAGTTGAATTCCCATGTATATGAATATGGCACCAAAATCCATTTTCATGGGAACCCAGAAGGGCACGGTGTAAACGTTTAAAAAGACGCTCATCAAAAGGAATTGCTTTGCATATCCTCCCCATTTGAAGAATGCAAGATCAGGTCCGGAATACTCGATTTCCATTGACTGATCTATTGCTCCGAGTTCGGCAGTTGAGTGTGATTCGATGGGAAGTTTTCCGGTTTCAACGAGTAAAACCATGAAAAAGGCTGCCGCGACAAACCAGTGAACAAGGGACAAATACCAACTCGTTGAAGTCTGGAGCACGTTGTTTATGACGTAAGGATTGTTGGTCTGAGAAATTACGCCAAGCATTATGAAGATCAAAACGGTTATGGGTTCCGATAACGCACCGATGCTTGCCGATCTTGATGTACCGAGATGGGCATAGTTGCTTCTGCTGTCTAAAGCCATGAGTTTTTTGAACGTTGCTGCCGCACCGAAAGTAAGACCGCCTCCTATGAAATCCACAATGGGGCCGAATTGCAATGGAAAAGCCGTTATTATCGGAAGCACAAGCGTCAACAACATGTAAAGTGTAAAAGTAACGTAAGGTCCTATTCTGAAGATCGGAGAAGATTTTGCGGGAACAACATTTTCCTTTCTGAAAAGTTTTATAAGGTCATAATAGGGCTGAAAGATACTTGGCCCTTTTTTGGATTCTATTTTTTCTTCTACCGTAGAGATTATTCCCGCAATAAGCGGAGCAAGCGCTAATACATATACAAGTTGGATTACACTTAGAATTACCACAATACACCTCCTACCTGAAAAATGGTAGGAGTCATTGGCTTTTAAGCGGTTTGGGCAGACTCCACTGCCGTTTGCCAAAATTATACAACATTCATTGTTTAAAAAAAATTAATTATAACTAACTCATGATGTGCGCGAATGTAACAAAAAATGTTAAGTGTAGATTTAAAGTGCTTTGACAAGTAAGTTTTTATTGAAAAGCCGACCATATTGGAATTAGAATATGTGCATTCATGAAATATACTTGATCAACTTTAAATATGAAATATCGTTGGCTCCGGCATTCGCCATTTACTGCTCATTGCTCACTAATCACTAATCACTACTCTCTTTCCGCCACGTGCTACGTGCTATTCATTCATTTCACTTTTAAAAGAGGTTTAGTATAGTATATAATTTGATTGATTTAAATGTAAAGTGAGGTCCATCAAATGAAAAAGATCCTCATTTTTGATCTTGACGGAACGATTGTCGTTAATTCTCGAATAGATCCAAAATTAAGAGATCTGATTAAAAATTTGTCAAAATCGCACATAGTGATCTTTGCATCCGGAAGAATGTTCTCATCTATGGATCAGCTGCTTAAAAAAAATGATCTTTCAGGGATAGAGATCGCTTACAATGGGTCTTTGATTTATTTGAACGGCACCTTTTACAAATTTTGCCTTGACAAAGTCTATGCACTTTCAATCTTGAATTTCCTAAGGAAAGAAAAAATTCACAGGCAAATTTACGTTGACGATCTACTTTATGTCGAAGAAGAAAATGAATTTTCCCGTGCTTATTCTCAACAGGCTGAAATCGAATACAAAGTTGTTCAAAATCTTGACGAAGTCGCTAAATCTGGATGTATATTTAAAATTCTTGCCATCGAAACGGCAGACAAAATCGATCTCACAAAAGCAAAGGCAGTTAAGGTCATTCAAAAAAATGCCGATATTTTCACATCTTCAAAGATTTACCTTGAGTTCGTGAAAAAGGGCGTCAACAAAAGATCCGCCGTAGAATTCGTTTCCAAAAAATTGAATTTTTCTTTCAAAGATACGATATCTTTCGGAGATGGGGAAAATGATTCGGAATTGCTTGAAAAATCCGGAATAAGTTTTGCCATGGTTCCGGGAAATGAAAAACTCAGAAAAGTTGCCACTTACATAACCGATAACGATGACGGAATGGGAGCTTTCAGATCTCTTAAATATCTTGAATCGATCGGACAGATATGATGATCTCAAGAGTTTACATCATCAAGGGAATCGTTCAGGGTGTTGGCTTCAGATCTTTCATCTATAACCGTGCAAAAGCACTGGGAATAAAGGGATATGTTGAAAATCTTGATGATGGATCGGTCAAAGTGGTTGCTGAAGGAGAGGGACCTGATTTGTTGGCATTCGAAACGTATCTGTATGAAGGCTCTGCTTTTTCAAGAGTTGATTCTGTTGAATTTGAAGAAATTCCAGTTCAAGGGTATAAAGATTTCGAGGTGTTTTAAATTTGAAAACTTTAAGGACATTCATCAATTTCTTTTCGGGTGAAATCGAGACTTTCGTGGCGGGCGCTATTCTTGTGCTTTTCATAACGATAGTAACGTTATCACTTTCGATGAGTCAATTTTTTGGTTCAACCGTCTACCTTTCTCGATTTTTTTTGGTCATTTTGATTTCAATGATAATTGCAGGCATATCAATCCAATTATCAAACGTTAAAAGGTTAACGGATGGGTATGAAGGGTACCTTTTCTCTTCTATGGCGGTTATAGCAAATTCAATTGCCTTAATATTTGAAACCTTTGAGATGCTATTATACGGCATAAACTGGTTTGGATTTGATTTTCTCAGAGTTCAGACGGACAATTCTCTTTTGGATCTGATAGGGTTTCTTATCTTTCTTTACACCGTTCTGATGACAATCATTTCCATGCTTGATCTCATATACGCGGTTGATGAATCATGAGAGTGCTCGGCATAGTAGTCGAATACAATCCGTTTCATGCAGGCCATCTGTATCATTTGAGAAATGCCATTGATCTTGTAAAACCTGATTTCACGATCGCCGTTATGAGCGGCGATTTTGTTCAAAGGGGAGAACCCGCGATCGTTGAAAAGTTTGCAAGGACTGAAATGGCCTTGCGTGCCGGAGTGGACGTTGTTTTTGAACTTCCGGCTATTTACGCTATTCAGGATGCAAGTGGTTTTGCAAAGGGTGCAATTGGAATACTCAATTCTACAAATGTGGTTGACGATATCGTCTTTGGTTCTGAAAGCAATGATATCGAAAATATTGAGAAAATAGCATCTTTGGTCTTTGAAGAGCCGGAAGAATTCAAAAACGGCCTCAAAGAAAATCTTAAGGCGGGTTTATCTTTTCCAAACGCAAGAAGGCTTGCAATTTCGAGGTTAATAGATGAAAAAGCCGAAGAGATGAGATATTCAAACAACATTCTTGGCATAGAGTACGTGGTTGCGTTAAAAAAGTTGAGATCTAAAATTATGCCTCATACGATAAAAAGAATAGGATCAAATTACAACGATGAAAACATAACTTCCATTCCAAGTGCCACGGCGATAAGAAAAGCGATATTTCAAGGAAAACAGATTGAAGGTTTACCTGATTTTTCCGCTGAGATACTTCAAAGGGAATTTTCAAATGGTAAAGGGCCGATATTTTTTGAAGACTTTTTCGATCTTGTGCGCGAAAAGATCATACTATTGAGAAGAGAAGGTCTTGAAAACATCTATGGTTTCAACGAAGGATTATCCGAAAGATTTTTCAGGGCAGCTTGTTTTGCAAAGGATTCAAAATCCTTTCTCCAACTTGTCAACACAAAACGTTTTACCATCACAAGGATAAAAAGAAGAATGATATATGTCATTTTTGAGATTGAAAAATCATTCATTTCGAGGTCAAATGAGTCAGGGCCTCAATATTTAAGACTGTTAGGTTTCAGAAAAAATTCAAGACACGTTTTACGACTTATCTCTGACAGATCTTCTATACCTTTGATTTCAAATCTCTCCGAATTTAAAAGTACAATCCAAAACAGGAATGTCGATATAGCACTTGCTCAAGAACAATTAAACTTCGATCTTAAGGCTTCCAATCTTTACAAACTTTATTTGAAATTCAACACGAATATTTGCAAAGATGATTTCAGAAAACCCCTTATCTATGAAGGATGAAAACGAAAAACACTTCGATTCATTTGTATCGATCGAAAAAACAAGAGAAAGGGTAACGATTCAAAGATCGATCTTCATATCGACGGCAGGACACGTTGAAAATGTCGATGAAGCGAAATCATTTATATCCGCCATCTCAAAAGAATTCAACGATGCAAATCACAATTGCTGGGCTTACAAGGTTGGAGAATTTGAACTATGCTCGGATAACGGTGAACCATCCGGAACGGCTGGCAAACCCATTCTTAACGCGATAAAATCGGCTAATTTAGACAGAATCGTTGTAGTTGTAACAAGATATTTCGGTGGAATAAAACTTGGCATAAGAGGCTTAATCAACGCTTACGGTTATGCCACAAAAATTGCCCTTGAAAATGGAGCAAAAAAAAGATTTCTTGAAGGGCGCATAGTCGAAATTCAATGTAAATACGACGAATTCGATAAGGTAAGATACAAATTTAAGAAATCAGGATATTTTTACGTGTCCCCACCTGTTTTCGGTGAAAATGTGAAGATAAAGCTTTTTATCCCTGAAGGCGAACAGATAGATCTCAGCCATGTTGAAACAGGCAAAACGGAAATAGAACAAGAAAAGTTGATTAAAATTTAGCAAATTACGAGTTAAATCATGATCGTAATTTTTTTTTTACCTATTCTACAACATTTCTTAATTGACATCAAATTTGTTAAGAGTTAAGATATAAATTAAGTTGCGGGTACTTATAGGTAATAAACATTAAACAATTACGTCAATAAAAGTAAACAGTATCCCTTTAATTCTGTCTTTACGGTTATTTTGAATGTTATTGCGGTATTCGCCGCATCTTTACATTTTGAAAGGAGGTTTTGGGTAATGAAAAGAGTGCTTGTATTATTATTAATTGGCAGTATGTTCATTGGTGTGGCACTCGCAGGCGGAGTTGTGAATTTCGGTATGTATTCCGATATCACATCTCTGAATATCTGGTCCATGTTAGGGCCAAACGCAACTTCGTGGAACTTTTATCCGGCGATCGACAAGTACGGTTCACTTTACGGTCTGTCGGACGTCACAAATCAGTTGGTGCCAAGTTTGGCAGACGGCTTCTGGTCAACATTTCAGGCAACCACAGTCGACGGAACATCTGCATACGTTACAACAGTTCACTTGCTTAAAGGTGTAAAATGGTCAGATGGAACACCATTCACGGCAAACGATGTGGTTTTCTCCTATAACGTGCCTTTTGAACTTAATCTGCCCGGAAACTGGGGTGGAGATTATCCACCGGCACCTTACAATTTCATAAAGGCAACAAAAGTTAACGATTACACAGTTGATCTTTACGTCAAACAACCGAGCGGAGAATTCATATATGATACACTTATGGCTCCAATAGTACAGGAAAAATTCTGGGAGCCGGTTTACGAAGCGGCTCTTAAAACTTCAAATCCCGCTCAGTACATGATGAATTACGATAAAAACCTCTACGATGAACCATCAATAGGACCTATAACGGTCTCTCAGTGGCAACAGGGTGCATTTATAAAAGATACGGCCATTCAAAATTATTCTTTTAAAGGCGAGCAGGAGATAGAATATGCCAACGGTGCCATTCAGTACGTAGATCCGGCACTTGGAATAAATCAAACATACTACGGTACACCCGAAGGCACTATTGATCATACGTTTGTTACAGGGCCTTACGTCGATTCGATAGTTTACGATATCTATCAAAACCAAACCGCAGCCGTTGCTGCGCTTATGAAAGGCACAATCGGCTACATGCTCAGTCCGAACGGTCTTGAGAAAGGTTTCGTGCAGGAACTTCAAACGAATCCAAATGTCAAAATAGTCCAAAACCAAGACCTTGGCTTTGATTACATAGCCTTTAACATGAGAAGATATCCTATGAACAACAAAGCATTCAGAGTCGCCATAGCCTATTTGATAGACAGAAACATGCTGGCAAACAAGATTCTGCCAGGCTCTATAGTGCCACTTGCTTCTTTGGTACCTCCTGGCAACAAATTCTGGTACGATCCAAATCTCACGTATTATGGAGAAGGCATGGACACAGCACAAAGATATGAAGCGGCAATAGATGTGCTGAAAAAAGCGGGATTCACATGGCTTATCGCTCCAAAGATAGAAAATGGTCAACTTGTCCAGCGTGGAGAAGGACTTATGGGTCCGGATGGGAAACTCATAAAGCAGATAACCATGTTAGCACCATCTGCAGGGTATGATCCGATAAGAGCAACGATTGCCTTGTGGATAGAAAAGTGGGCCAACGATATAGGCATTCCGCTCTATGCCGATCTGACGAGTTTCAACAACATAGTCAACGCGGTATGGAATGAAAATTTCAACTTCGATATTTACATGCTTGGATGGGGAATAACGATATATCCAAGTTACATCCACGATTTCTTTGCCCAGTCTCAAAATGTACCGGGTGGATTCAATTCTCCAGGGTATGATAATCCTCAATTTGAACAACTCGCAAGAGAATTCATAGCACAAACAGATATGACCAAAGCGCGTGAATATGCCTTCCAACTCGAGCAGATGTTAGAAGATGATGTTCCGTACGTTGTGATATACTCATCCAATCTCATGGAGGCTTACAGGCCTGATCAGGTTCAATTTGCCTATACTCATACGTTAGGTGGAATTCAAAACGTTTACGGTGAGCAAGGATTTGTAAAAGCAGTTGACACCGCCCAATAAAACAAAGAAACAAAATGACCGGGTCGAAAGACCCGGCTTTTTATTTTAAAAAAAGGAGAATAGAGCAAGCATTCCCAAAAATAAAGGTATGGAGTAAAGGTGAAAGTATTTCAGGTAATTGGATTTGAAATCTTTTTTGTATATAGAAAAGGCTATTATGTTTGCAAGAGATCCGACCAAAGTTCCAAATCCACCAACGCTTACTCCTAAAAGCAAAGGTTTCCAGAGGTTTGTAAAGGCCGAAACAACTATGGCCGAAGGTACGTTGCTTATGATTTGAGAAAGCAATGCCGATGTTAAAAACACGTTTCTGCCGTTATTCAAGAAAGTGGAAAGATTTTGGAGCCAAGTCATAGAAGATATTTCTCCGGATAAAATGAAAAAAGCAATGAAGGTGCCAAGCAGAAAATAATCAACTCCCAAAAGTAACTTTCTGTCCGATAAGATCACGTACACAAGTATAAAACTACCTACCACGAAAATATCGCCAAATCTTAATATCGAGGCTATCATGAGAAAGAGTAAAAGCAAATACATCCACCATTGTTTTTGAAGTGTTACGATTCTTGAAACACGACTTACAGGCTTGTTCTTCACAAAAAAGATGGTAACAATGGCAATTGCGAGTGCAATAGCCGAAAATAATCCCACCTCCAGCATGAATTCTATGACTGGAGATTGGTAGTGCGTGTAAATGTAAATGTTCTGAGGATTACCAAAGGGCGTAAATGAACTCATACCATTTGCCACAACGGACTCCAAAATCACGAGCCACATGGGATCAAAATTCGATCTTTTTGCAACGCTTATCGTGAGAGGAACAATGACAAGCAACGTCACATCATTTGTCACAAGTGGTGCAAGTATCGCCGTCAAGACCAAAAGCAGAATTGAAAGCAATCGGATATCCCTCGACCTTGATATAAGATGGATGCCCCAATAGTCAAGAACGCCTGTCTCCTTCAAACCGGCGTTTATGGTCATCATGATGAGCAATATCCACAGTACCCTTATTTGATCTGATCCCAAGAAAGAAACTGGATTTTTTCTTACCACTACAAAGGTAAGAATGGCAAAAAATGCCGAGATCAGAAAAAGCCATTCATGCGATAATCTTGATGCAATTCGTTTTATCACTTTATCTTATCTTTTCGATCTCCACTTCTTTTATAATTCTTTCAACATCCGGTCTTTTTGACAGTGTCGTCCCTTCGTTCATGACGGCCGCCGCACCGCATGCACTTGCTAACTTAAGCGCCTCTTCAACTGATTCATCTCTTTTCGAGACAAAACCTGCTAAAAATGAATCGCCGGCACCAACACCACCTTTAACTTTAACGTTTATTGGCTTTATCCTGTAAAGATGACCTTCAATCCATGATACCGAACCCTTTCCACCCAAAGTTACAAGCACATTTGAAATGCCATATTTTTTCCCCACGTCTGCCGCAGCCTTTTCAACTTCTTCAACTTTGACTTCTCTATCAACAAGACGGGATAATTCATGAATGTTCGGCTTTATCCCAAATGGTCCTGCCTTGACAGCCTCTTTCAAATTTTCTCCATCTGTATCAACGTAAATTCTCACACCTTTTGATTTTGCTATTTTCACTATATCGCCATAAACGGCTGGTTGGAGGCCTGAAGGTAAACTACCGGACGCAACGAGTACATCTTTTTCTCTTAAGACTGTCTTGAGCATGTCTATCACCATCTCATATTCAGATTCGGTGAGAGGCTTACCCGGAAGATTAAGTCTGTACTGATTTGTGCGACTTTGAACGATGATGTTCATCCTTGTTTCATGCCTAACTCTAACCGCCGCGTAAAGCACCTTTTCGTTATCTAACATGAATTCCATTCTTTCCCCGTTGGATCCACCAAGCGGGCATATCGCTATCGATGTCCCGCCTATTTCTTTTATGACACGCGAAACATCTATACCTTTTCCGGCTGCATATTCTTGAGTGTCTTTTACCCTTATCGAATCGTCTGGAATTAACTCGTCGATGTAAAGATATCTATCAAGACTGGGATTCATTGTCAATGTGAAGATCAATTTAAATTCCTCCTTTCATACTTGTAAAGCCTAACCTCTATTCTTCCGTTGAACATCTTTCTGTTTCCGTTGGATTTAAAAAATGATTTTTCAAAATTTCTATCGGCCGTTAAAAGGTAAAAATTCCAATCCTTAAGAAACATGAATTTATCTCTTAAATTTTTGTAAATCTCAGTGTCAATTTCCATTCTCTTCCCATAGGGCAGATTGGAGATGAAAAAACCACGTGAATCCTTTGGTGTGAATCTTTCAACGCTTGTGGCACGAAAATCTATATACTTTTCAAGGCCCATCCTTCCGGCATTTCTCAGCGCAGAATCTATAATTTTTTTATCTATATCCGATCCCGTTATCTTCGCTTCAGAATCAATTATGGCTCTTTTTGCCGCTTTCTTTTCATTGATAACAGTGTCTTTTGGAAAATTTTTCCATTCTTCAAAGACAAATCTTCTCAAAGATCCGGGAGCGATATTTTTGGCGATCATCATGGCTTCAATGGGAATTGTGCCGGCTCCGCAAAAGCCATCCCAAAGCGGTAATTTATCATTCCATTTGCTTAACATGATGATTGCGGCTGCCATCGTTTCTTTCAAAGGGGCTTCTGAAATTTCCATTCTGTAGCCTCTTTTATTTAAACTGTCGCCAGTTGTATCGATGCCAATTGTGACACGATCTTTGAGTATATAAACTTTAATCCTGTACAATGCCCCATCTTCAGAAAATTTTTGCACGTGATAGCGTGTTTTGAGTTTTTCAACGATGGCTTTTTTTATTATCGATTGACAGGCCGGTTCACTTGAAAGCGTTGATTTGACAGATGAAACCTCAACTGGAAATTTTGCATCACTCACAAGGAATTCATCCCATTCAATTTCGAATGTTCTGTCAAAGAGCGTATCAAAATCATGCGCATCAAAATTTCCCGCTTTTATCATGATGCGGTTTGCCGTTCTAAGCCACAAATTAGTCCGTGCTATATCTTCAAAATCACCTTTGAAGGACACACGTCCATCTTCAGTTTTTGTGTCGTATCCTAATCTTTGCAGTTCAACTTTCGTTACACTCTCAATTCCAAAGGCCATCGTGGCCATAAGGTCAAAAATTTTTCCCATCTTGTAGATTATAGCAGAATTGGTTTTACTTTAAAATTACCCATCAATCCAAGCACATCATCTTTTATTATGACAACGGATAAAAGATCGTATTTTTTCCCAAGTCGAAGCACATCTTGAATATCATCCTTTGTTTTCACTCTGTTTGCAAGTTTCGTTGCAAACGCATCCGCAACAGATGTATTTTTATGTGCAACCATAACCGCATCTGCCTTACCAAAACTCAAAGAATGACCTACGGTGCCAGAAGATGTGCAAACACCACACGGAAGAAATTCTGAAGGGATGGTGATTGAAAATTTCATTGATAGAGGAGAAGTACCGGCATAAATTGCGACATCAAAGGGATGACTGGCACTCAAAAAGATGTCACCACCATTTTCTATTATCACATCCTCAACTTTGTATTCATCGATGAGCCTAAAGCCAATCTCTTGAGATATCGCGCCGGCAACAGATGCCATTGGTCCCACCATTGCTCGCTTGCCGGCTGTGATCATCTCTTTGACGATTTCAGGGGCACCTTCGTCAAACTCGACAGGGACAAGGGACGTTAGAAATTCAGGCTTTTCGGATATGTAAGTTTTTATATTCATTCTGAGTTTTTTCACGAGATCATGACAGAATTTCTCCATTCCGACATGATAAGGTTTGACTCCTATCCAGAGATCCGTTTCATCGATCGAAACCGTGAAACTATCGAGCGCTTTTGAATGAAGATCCCTGTAAAATCTTTCGTTCATAGCGGTGGTAATTTCACCCCAACGGGGCAAATATCCTTGCATATTCCGCAATTGGTGCAAAGTTTGGGATCAAATTCAAGAGATTCATCTATTATCTTCAAAGCGTTTACCGGGCAGTATCCCACGCACATGCCGCAATTCATGCATGAACTATATTTTTTTGAATCAACGTTTTCGTCTCTGACATTCAATTTCTTGTAATTATCATGCTGAATCAACGGCTGGGGCTGTACGAATGTGAATTGACCTTTCATGATCAGACTCTTCAGTTCATTGGCTATCTTTCTTGCCACAGGCAAACTTGAGATCATCGAGGTTGGGATTCTTTTACCATCAACATCAACGTAACCGCTTTGGAGTTCTCGATAGTTAACAATTTTTATAACCTTTCTTGAATCATCTCCGTAATCGATCAAATTCGTGAAGATCTCTTCGTTTCCAGCACAAACGTCATGCGCTATATCCTCATCTAAAACGGGTATCGGTATGCCTATGCCAATGTAAATCGTAACACCGTAGTTTTTGAAATACGCGGCCTTTATGAAATTGGCGTTCATCTCCTTTGCATTTCCTATGACGGCAAGAGTTGCGCCTGGTTCTACTGGTATACCATACTCATTTCTTCTGACATTCTTGTTGAACTGTGTACCATTCCATGCCACATATCCTATTGTTCCACCTATAAACACACGTGTACCAATACCAATCGTTTTAAGTTTTGGATCTTTGAGAAGCGGACTTAATTCTCCAGAAGTTGTGTAAGTCACATTTCCGTAGTTTGGAAGAAGTTTACCCATGTAAGTGTAGATCGTTCTATTTGAACCATTTGAAGCCGCAGCATAATTTTGATATGCGTTCCTCGGATTAAACAGATAGAATTCGTTTATGGAGTTTTTATTTACGATGGTTTTTACATCTTTTCTTGGATAACAATCAGTGCCCTTGCTTTTTGCTTCAAGCAGTACATCATCTCCCCTTATGAGTTGCTCGATCACATGAGCTCCTCCGTAAGTTTTATCGCTGGTAGATTCTTCTGAAGCACCTATATATCCATCAACGGCTGCCAAGCCCCCGTAAACTTCAACGTTGTTGATCTTGATCTTTTCCATGCGCATGGGTGGTGTTGTATGACCAAAATTCATGAAGGCACCGCTTGAACACATTGGACTAAAAGTGCCGGTTGTCACAACATCGATCTTCTTCGCAACTTCTTTAAAAGAAGTTTCTTTTGCCATTTTAACCGCCTCTTCGGCTGTGATGACGACGGCCTCTCCTTTCAAAATCTTTTCGTTGATCTCTTCATAACTTTTCATGAAATCACCTCCAAAAAATAAAAAGGGCACTTTCAAATGAAAGTGCCCTTGATTTATGCAATATGCAGCATTATCCCGTGCAAAAATCTCGGGCCTCACCGCACATCATCATTGAATTCACGAATTGTTTGCCTTTCTCAAGATTCAAATCAATCAACTCCGTTTACACTTGCCTCTCAAAAACTGCATGCAACTTCGAGCAGCATGCTGTAATTTATACTCGTCCAACTTTAAATGTTCAGTCTACAACTCAGACAATCACCTTTAGATGATAAAATTTTATCATAAAAAATGGTCATAAAAATGAATTTTATGTTACAACTTAACAGAAATAAAAAGAAGCACGGAACTCCGTGCTTCTCACTTTCGAAGGGGGGACATGGAAGATGTTGAAAAATCAATTGGAAATTGTACCGGTCGCCCATAAAGAGAGGATTGATAGATGCCGAGTATTATCTCAAGCGCCTTCATTCCCTCTTCACCGGTAATGTAAGGAGGATATCCGTTTTTTATCGAATCGATGAAATTCTTGTAAAGGGGGATATGGCCTGAACCGTAAACTGTTTCAGGATCGGGAAGGTCCATAAAGGGATGTTTATCCTCGTTTTCGAATCGCCATGTTAATATCCGGTTCGTTGCAACGCCACCTATAACGACCGTTCCCTTTTCACCGAAAATTGAAAAAACTTCTTCAAGATTTTTTGGATAGACATTCGATGTGCCTTCCACTATGCCTACGGCACCATTTGAAAATTTAACTATTCCAACTCCCAGATCTTCCGCTTCTATGTAAGGATGATTAAGGTTGGTTATGTAACCATATATTTCGGTCATTTCTCCGCCTAACATCCATTGAAGTAAATCTATACCATGTGTTGACTGATTTGAAAGCACTCCGCCATCCATTGACCATGTACCGCGCCATGGCGCTTGATCGTAATACGCTTTGTTTCTATTCCACCTTACAGCGATATGAGCGTGAAAGATCTTTCCGAAAGCACCAGATTCTAATTTTTTCCTTAATTCTTGGACGGCCGGATTAAATCTATTTTGAAAACAAACGCCAAAGTTTAATTTTTCCGTCTTGGCGACGTTACACATCTCAAGAGCATCTTTAACCGATAAAGCCATCGGCTTTTCAACAAGTACGTGTTTTCCGGATTTCAAAGCATCAATCGTTATTTCTTTATGCTTGCCTGATTCGGTTGCAATCGAAACAAAATCCAAATTTTCTTCGAGCATCTTTTTGTGATCCGTGTAAACTTTAGGTCTTTTTAATCCTGCTTTTTCCAATATCGCAGCGGCATTTTCTGCCCTTTCTCTTACCGGATCACAAACGATCGCGAATTCAAAGATATCGGCATTTTTAATAGCAGATTCGAGATGTTTTTGAGTTCCTATTCTTCCACAGCCAATAAGGCCACCTTTTAGTTTCATCGAACCACCTTCATATCACGTAAAGATTCGGGTATTCATGTTCTGCGGATAATTCTTTTGTGACATTCTTCGTGTCAAAAACAAGTGGGGAATTGTCAAGTAAAAATTTATAATCAACATGTTTCTTGTGTGCCGTTGTTATTATGACACCCTCCAAAGATTTTAAAAGTTCCTGAGTAAGTGCAACGCTCTTGTAGATTTTGTCGTTGTGGGTAAATTGTGGTATGTACGGATCATGGTAGATCACGATAGATTCTTTTTTCTCGAGATATTCAATAACTTTAAGTGCCGGAGATTCCCTTATATCATCTATATCTCCTTTGTAAGCAACTCCCATAACGAGAATTTTAGAACCGTTCAAACATTTTTTTCTTTCATTCAAAAGATCGGAAAGTCTTTCAACGACATATTCAGACATAGAATCGTTTATTTCTCCTGCCAGTTCTATCAGCCTTGTGTGATAATCGTATTCCCTTGCTTTATAAGTTAAGTAGAATGGATCTATAGGGATACAATGACCTCCGACACCAGGACCAGGATAGAATGGCATAAATCCAAATGGTTTCGTCGCGGCTGCGTCTACAACTTCCCAGTAATTTATTCCCATCCTATTCGAGACAAGTGCCATCTCATTTGCAAGTGCTATATTCACTATCCTGAAAGTATTTTCAAGTATTTTGGCCATCTCGGCCTCTCTCGGCGAAGAGACCACTTTAACCGGTGCTTCCAATATGGCTTCATACATGGCTTTTGCATGTTTTGTGCACTCGCCAGTCACCCCACCGACTATTTTCGGTGTGTTTTTGGTTTTATACATAAGATTTCCCGGATCTACTCTTTCCGGACTGAAGGCAAGAAAGAAGTCCTTTCCAACTTTCAGACCGGTTTCTTCAAGTATTGGTAACACAACTTCATTTGTAGTACCGGGGTATGTGGTTGATTCAAGTGTGACAAGCATCCCTTTGTGAAGACGCGGTTTGATCTCTTTTGTGCTATCGATTATATATGTTAAATCTGGCTGCTTGAACTTATCAAGTGGAGTAGGTACACAAATGGTAACCACATCACAATTTTTTATCTCATCAAAATCAACTGTCGCTCTTAATTTTTTCTCCTTGACAAGTTTTTCGAGATCTGAATCGACGATATCACCTATGTAATTGTGGCCTGCATTCACCATGTCAACTTTGATCTTTTGCACATCAAATCCAACAACGTTGAAACCTGCTTTTGCTTTTTCGACGGCCAGCGGTAATCCAACATAACCAAGGCCTATTACTCCGACAGTTGCTTTTCTTGAAGTTATCTTTTCAAATAAGGTCATGATCTTACCTCCATGTAAGATTTTATTTTATTCACAACGTATTCTTGTTCCTCAGACTTAATTTCTGGAAAAATCGGAATGGCGAGTGATTCTCGAGAAAGCTTTTCGGCAACCGGAAAATCTCCGTTTTTATATCCGAGAAACGAAAAACATTTTTGAAGGTGCAAAGGAATTGGATAGTATATGGCCGTGCCAACACCTTCATTTGTGAGATATTCTCTCAAACCATCACGCGCTTTAGTTTTGATAACATATTGGTGAAAAACGTAAGTTCTATCTCCGGGCACCTCGGGACATTGTACAAAATCGCCAAGAAGATTGGAATACCTTTTTGCAACCTTGATTCTTGAATCTATCCATTCATCAAGGTGAGAAAATTTAACGTTCAGCACGGCGGCCTGAATCTCATCCATGCGGGAATTGTACCCGATCTCTTCGTGAACGTACTTCTGACGTGCACCATGTACTCTTAAGGATCTAACTCTTTTTGCAATTTCTTCGGAATTGGTAAGTACCATTCCTGCATCCCCGTAAGCACCAAGATTTTTAGTTGGAAAAAAAGAAAGAATGCCGGCTTCCCCAATAGCACCGGTTTTGAATTTTTTGCCACCGACGACTGCTTCGGATCCTATCGATTGAGCTGCATCTTCAAGTATTTTGATTCCATGTTTGTCACACACTGATTTAAGATAATCCATGTTTACGCTTTTCCCAAAAAGGTGAACCGGTATGACGGCCTTTATCGATTTGTCAGATTCTATTTGTTTTTTAACGAGATCGACGTTTAGGTTGAAATCTTCATTCACATCGACAAAAATTGGAATTGCGCCAAGTCTTGTTATGGCACTTGCAGTTGCAAAAAAAGTGTAAGGCGTGGTGAGAACATGATCCCCTTTTTCTATTCCCATTGATTGCAGAGCCAAAAGCAAAGCATCACTTCCGTTGCCAACGGCCACGGCGTAATTTGTACCAACGTAATTTGCTATTTTTTCTTCTATTTCTTCCACATTCTGACCTAAAATGACAACACCGTTTGATATCGTTTCATCTATTTTCTTTAGCATTTCTTCTCGCATACTTTTGTACTGCCTTGTTAAATCAAAAAGAGGAACCTTCAACATGCTCACCTCCGTTAATTAACTTACTTTATGATTATAACACCTAAAAGTTCACTTGTCAACACCACGAATTGGCAATGATGAACAGTGAGACAGACAAGTAAGCAGAAAAAAACAGCACATAGCATGTTGCCAATGGAATATTGCAAAAGCAGAAAAAAGCGATTAGGCATTAGAGATCAAAAACGAGTAACTTGTAAGTGTGAATATAGCTGATCAACTTTAAATATGAAATATCGTTGGCTCCGGCATTCGCCTTTCGGTGTCTGTCCTCGCTGCGCAGCGTCGGCCACCTCTCGGCATCATGCCCTG